>Ga0209278_1000276_pt1 | contig 48487 bp, 35 predicted proteins | sample JI81BgreenDNA_FD_187504 | JGI IMG/M metagenome (GOLD analysis project Ga0209278, IMG submission 187504) | Wastewater effluent complex algal communities from Wisconsin, to seasonally profile nutrient transformation and Carbon sequestration -... | ecosystem: Engineered > WWTP > Effluent > Algae...
AGTAGTACCTGTCAAACGGTACAACACATCTACACGGTTCACTGCACCTGGGTTTGTCCAGTTTACAGTAATGGCTGCATTAGCTCCTGTGCCTGTAACCGCACTTACGCCTGTAGGGACAGCACAAGGAATAACTGTAAAGTCTGTGGTAGATTGTACTCCATCTACACTCACCTTACCAGTAGTAGTCCCATTACCCACTTGAGCTATAATTTGTGTTGGGCTATAATACCAAATACGTCTTGCAGGTGTTCCGTTAATAGCTACTGTACTAGTTGGTGTAAATCCTGTGCCTATAATAGTAATACGAGCATCTGTACCACCTGAAGGAGGTGTAAAAGAAATAGTTGCATTACCCAATGTCCAATAATTTGCAAAACTATTAACACCTGTAGTTTGTGCAAAACGGTTGGCAACATCTCTTGTACTAGCTAGGCTATTTACTGTTGTCAGGTCGGTAGTAGCTACTACAGTATTTGTACCTAATACATTTGTACCAACTAGCTCATCACTTGCCCAATAGATACGTACTGTAGCATTACTTGGCGTAGCTCCAATAATTTCAAAATGCTTTTTAATAGAATTGCTTGCAATAGAATTAAATCTGCGGTTAATGGTTGTGATATTTACCGTACCAACACCATCTTGTAAGGCAAGACCTAAGCCAGCAATATCTGTAGCTATGGAGCTTGTATTGAAACTACGAGTGGTAGCCACAATTTTCCCTGTAGTACCTATAACTAAATGATTATTGGCTCTATTTTCTACTAATGTACCTGTTGCACCTAAATTCAAATCAAATGTAAGTACATTCAACTTACCATTTTGAAGTGTAACAGTACCTAAAGCAGTAATGCTATTTTGCAATTCTAATCCTGCTGGATTATTAAGAGTAATTCCTGCAAAATTGCCACTATTATGTGTAAGAGTTTGCAAAACACTGCCTTCAAATGAAACTGTACGGCTGTTAGCTGTAAAAGTACCACCTGTTTTGTTCCAATTACCTAAAACCCTTAATCCACTTCCAGCATCAGATGATAAGGTAACCGTACCATTGCTTTGTGTAAAAGTAGTAATGGTAACTGGGGCGGTGGCTGCACTACAATTGAGTGTAGCACTTGCACCAGAAATATTCAACGCATTAATATTTGTACCTAAGCTAGAATTTGAAAAATCTACCGTACCATTCAGCAAATTCATTGTACCGTTTACTGTCCAAGAACCTGTAGTTGCTCTTGTGAGAGTTTGACTGGTAGTGTTCATTGTAAAATCATGAACCACCAAATTGTTATTGGTAATATAGGCTGGTAAATTTAATGTTTTGCTACTTCCAGAATTATACACATAAGATTTACGAGCAAAAGGTTTGTCAGTTGCCAAATTTGGTACAGAGTGATAAAACTCATATCTTGCTGTTAAACCTATTGATTCACCTGCGTTTTCTGCTGGGGTTTGTCCATACACACCTCCATTGTAGGCAATGTATCCAAAAAACGCCATTGAACTTGGCATTCCGCCTACGGTACTCCAAGGCAAGATAAATTCACGAATATTACCGTTGCTATTAAAGCCTGTAGCTAAAGTATTTGCGGTTTGTGAACTCCAACCATTGCTGCCGTTAGCGGTGCGGTATTCGTGATAACCATTTTTGAGGTACAACACTAAATCTGCTCTAAAAGGTAATTCTGCAAAATTGGTATTATCATAATTGTTAAAACTTTGATTAGAACCATCAGCATTTGTGCCTCCATTGATAGGATTACTTGGGTTTTTTGCCAAATATAATACCATACCTTCGTTAATATTGGCAGTAGTGATACCAACATATAAGTTGTTATTATCCCAAGTCATATACCAATCTTGCGAGCCTGCACTTACCGAATTACCTCCTTGTAAGAGAGCTGCATTTTGCCCGTTTGAATGGTCGCCATATTCATTAGGAGAAATTACACCGTCCAATAAAGTCAAACTTTCATCATCATTCAAAGTCAAAGTAGCTTGATTGGCAACGCCTACTGTGTAACCTGTACCATTTGCCAATGTTACAATCACAAATTCACGACTTTCAGAAAGAGCATCATTGGCTACATTCACCGCCAAAGTTCCCGAAGTTTGCCCTGCTGCAAAAGTAAATTGCGTAGCCGAAACTGCACTTGTATTTGTGCCATTGGCAAGGGTGTAATCTGTACCTCCGCCTGTAGCTGTACCTGAAACCGTAATATTTACAGTTGTTGGAACAGACCTTGCAACAGATAACGAAATGTTAAATGTGCCATTGGTGCTGGGTTCTGCTGCGGTTGTTCCTGCTGCAATCGTAATGACTGGCGTTTGGTCTATATTGGTAGCTGGTAAATTATTGATTGCCAAACCATTATAGAAAGCATCTGCACTTGCAGCACTACTTGTGATATTGTAGTTTACTGTGCCACTTCCACCATTTGCCCCTGTTACAGTTACGTTTTGCGGTGTGTTCCAATTTGCAGAAGTGAAAGTTAAAGTAGCTGGAGCAACTGTGCCACCGCCTACGGTATTATCACTTGCTAAATTTATGGTAACATCTGCCGTTGGTTGCGAATTTAGACGATAAGTATAAGTATCTGTACCACCATAACGAGTTGTATTCAAAGCCACTTTTGAGAAAGTAGCCCCTGCAATGTCGTCATTTGTAAGTGTCAAGGCAGCATTGTTTGGTGTGCCAATAGTGTACGTACCTGCTGCCAAATTGATAGTGATATTTCTATCTGCGTTTTGGATTTGGTCATTGACTGTTGTAATGGTCAAATTTGCTGTAGATTGTCCATTTGGAATTACAACAGTTCCATTGCCACCTGTGTAAGTAGCTGCACCCGAAACAGTGTAGTTGGTGGTCAAAGCTGCCGAACCTGCATAAGTGAAATTTACAGTCAAATCTCCTGTTGTACTTGTACCTCTTGAAAAAACAAAAGTTGTTGTACCTCCGTTTTCGTTGATGGCAGTTTGCGAGGCTGTTACCGTAATATCAGACGTACTAAAGCCAACCGTAAAGTTTCTGGTTTCGGCTTGTGGTACTGTAATGCCACCTGTTTTACTGATGTTTTTGTTAGGTACGTCAATAGTACCAGCCAAATCTACAAAAGTGTTAGGAGCAGTATATTCATTGACTCTAAAACTGGCTTCAGGTGCAGCTACGCCAATTAAATCTTCGGCTGCATACCAAATTCTTATGTTACCATTAGTGAAATTTCCTAAGCCAAACTCTTGTAGTTCAAAACGTCTGCGAGTCATAGAACCAGCTACTAAATTATGATAACGGCGGATATTAAAGCCTATATTTTCTGCTACGCCATTTTGTAAACCTATTCCCAATCCATTGATAGAGGTATTGACATTAGTTGTGTTGTCCACAAAAATACCGTTTAATAACACAAAGCCTATACCTGTACGGTCTGTTACAACGTGGCTATTGGTTAAATCTTCTTGCAAAGTCCCTGTAGTAAGGTTCAGTTGATTACCATTCAAGTCCAAATCTCCTGCTGTAATTTGTGTAGTTACAGAGGTAGAAATATTGGTACTTATCAAACGTACATCTCGGTTTGCTCCTGCGGTTTTATTGATTTGTAAGCTAGCAAAACCTATTGCTGTAGTAGCTTGTAAAGTTTGTAAACCATTGCTACCATTGAAAACTACTTTACCTGAAGGGTGTGTAAAATTACCCGCATTTACTATGAAATTGCCACCTAAGTTAAAATTTTGCGTGGCATTGTCAAATGTTACATCTCCCAAAGTTTGTGTAAAATTACCTATTACAGTAAATTGATTTGAACTTGTAATCGTCAAACCATTTGCAGATTTGTTCACTGTCATATTCCCTGCAATGCTCACATTACCAGCCCCCGAAATAGTTTGAGCAACACCACCAGCCACCAATAAATCTCCTGTAGCTGTCAAAGTTCCTGCATTCGTAATATTGCCTTGCAAAGTGATGTTCCCGTTGGCTGTTACAGAACCTGTACCTGTAATATTGATGCTGTTTCCTGCCTCAACAATAATGTTTCTTGCTACTAAATTTCCTGTAACATTGATGATATTCGTGTTATTAAAACTTGGAATTAAAACATCAGTCGTTGCATTAGGCATTTTGGCTTGTTCCCAATTTCGGCACTCTGTCCAATCATTGGAAAATGCACCAGTCCAAATAGCTACATTGTTATTGGCTGCCGTTCCCATTGCGTCTGTAATGGTCGTAGGTGCGGTGTACGTAGCTTTTACCCAAGTCCGCATAGCTGGTTGTGTAGCAGTATTATGACGAACTTTTAAAGCATACCAACCTGTTGTTGGTACAGCGTAAACATTGCTTGTTGTCAAATTCGCATTGGCGGGGTTGGTTGCACTAAAAACTTGTGTACCATTCAAATCGTGAATAGAATAAACCACTTGATTAGCATTGAGTTCAGGAAAACCCTCAATCGTAATATTTGTGCCTGCTGCTGCATAAACCTTACCTACCAAACGGCTCACCGTAGAGTTGGCAGGCAATGCACCGCCTTGTCCCAAAGAAGAACAATGACTGTCGCCCAAATCATTTGCCATTTCCCACTCTTGCGTAGTGGTAAATACACCAGCTTGTGGGGCTTTACGTTGTGGCGTATAAGTGTCGCCATCTTGCCCAACAGGAGCCCAAACTGCATAACCTCTGCGACCTTGCAAAGCCGTACCATCACAAGGCGGAATAGAAATATCTACTTTGCCACCACCGTACACAGTACGAACAGCCGTACCATTTGCACCTGAATAATCTTTTAGTTGCGTACCATCTGCAAAAGCTGTTTGTACGCCTGTAAGGTTTTGCCAAGTATTCCAATTATCATTCGTAGCTATCAAAGCTCTGTTTTGTCTTTCTATGACCAAAGCATCTGCTGCTTGCCAACGTACCAAATAATTTGCTCCTGCATCAAAGAAACCTAAGTTTTGGCGACACCAAATCAAGTTTTCTAAATCACTACGAACCTTTAAAGAAGCTGGATTTTTAGGGTCGTGGGTATAACGGTTGCCCTCTGTACCCAAATCAAATAAGTCTTCTATAAAAATTTGCGGAGAACCATCAACTGCCATCATAACAGCATAAGCCACTGATAAACGAGGGTCTCTTGGGTCTACGTGAGGAGCTAATTCATCGCCTGTTCTCCAACCCGAATTGTCGCCAAGAGGCTTAGAGAAATTACCATTTGTCAATAAAATAGGGCGGAAAGTATCGTGATTGTTTACAAACGGAACAGTTCTGCCTCTGCTGCTTTGTTGTCCACTTATAACATTGCCTAAGTTGATACCGCCACCTTGAAACGTAATACCCGCCAAGCCGTCTGACCAACCACGCAAACCGAAGTCAAAAGTGCCTGACCTACCATTCATACCCCCTGTATTTACACCTGTGGGGGCTGCGTCTGCCCAAGTATCTAATTGCGAACCTGAACCTACGTATTCGCCAACGGCAAACATTGTGCTGCCTCCACTTGCCCAACCTGCATTATTTTGTAAGTTGAACAAAAAGTCTTCGCCAGCCCTGAAATCATAGTGTTTTACAGCATCAAGACGTACACCATCAAAACCTGTTTGTTTTTTGTACCAAATTAACCATTCACGCATTCCTCTACGCATATAGCCGTTGTTTGTGCCGCCTGTTTGTAAAGGATTGTTATTCAAATTACTACTGTTTCCGTGTGAGTTATCTGAATAAGAAATATCGGGACCAAACATTTGTTGGCAGATGTCGCCTGTAGTACAGTTGTTGTCGGGATTAGGGTGGAAGTTCTGCCAATTTTTATAGAAACGACCTGTTCTTAGTGTATAGTCTGCCAAAGTTTGGTCGGTGGCAGGCGTGAGCCACGAAGTATAACGAAAGTTTTTCCATTGGTCTGCCCAAGCCGAAGGGTCTTGACCACCGCCACCGTTATCAGAACCTGCCCCGATAACGTGGTTAGGTACAACGTCTTGGATAACGTCTATGCCGTTGGCGTGCATAACGGCAATCATACGGAGGAGGTCATCTTTTGTACCTAAACGGGTTTTTACGTCCCCTTTTTGGAACTTGTCGCCCAAATCGTAGTGGTCAAAAGGAGCATACCCTACGCCATACGTAAAGCCATTTTTGACACTTGGCGGTATCCAAATAGCATCTATGCCCATAGCTTTGAGGCGGGGAGCTAATTCGGTCAAATAGTTCGACCAGTTTGCTTGATAATTGTTGTGCCAATAGTCCCACCAAAAGGCTTGGAGAACTACTCGCCGTTCTTGTGCGGTGGCTTGCTGTAAAGTACATAACAAGACCAACAGACACAAGGCTTTGAAGATGTGTTGTTTGAAATTGTGCATTGGTTTTACTCGATTTAAAGTGAAATATGTATTGTCATTGATAGTGTAATGACAAATCTAAAAATAGTGATTTTCTTTGATTTAACAAAGCAAATAAAGAGATGTTTAATAGAGAGGGGAAATAATTTATGGGGCTAAGGAATAGAGGTGTACTATTGCCTTGTAGTGAGGTGGGAAAATGGAATTACATAAAAATAGAATTTTTTGTTAATTCTAATTATATACATTACAATAGCTGTTGTTATATTTGTAAAGTAACAGACATACAACTCCATAATCGTTTAATATTTTACAGAGTTACGGTTTTAAGTATAATTATAGCACAACTGAAAGAGATTATAATACTAAATGATTCCAATAGAAAACAGAGATGCTTATGCTACTATTAGGGGCTATTTTTACCAAATAGACCTAACTGTTCGTGCTTGGTTAAGCCTAAAAGCTAACCAACTTTTGTTATTAGAGAATGGGGAAGATATAGACTGTATTACAAAAGGAATAGAAAAAGAGGACGAAGAAAGCATAATTCTAGAACAAATTAAGCATCTTGAAGATGTCAATATTACTTTGCGTAGAGGTGAATTTATAGAAAGCCTTGTAAATTTTAAAACACATCAGGAGAATAATCCGACTAAAAACTTATCATTACGTTTTACAACAAATACATCAATTGGGAAAGAAACAATTAATAAATACGAAAAAAACGGTAGTTATTTAAAAGAAAAAGGTTTAGAAGTTTGGAAACAAATTTATGCTGGTACTCTATCAGAAATAAGTACAGATTTCATGAGTGTTGTTGAAAACATCAAAAAAATATTATTGGACAATGAAACTGCAAAAAAGAAAGAAAATAAAAGTTGGTTTACTTATATTGAAGCTATACCTATTGAGGACTTTGTAAAAAATGTTATTAAGAAAGTAGAAATAGCTGATGCAACTATAAGTTTTGGAGAAGATATAGAAAATGCCCTATTAAGGAAAATAAAAACTGTATTTGGGTATGATAAAGATGATGCAGAAACTTTTCTGCATCAGTTAAGAATATATGTTTTTAAAAAACTTTCACAAAAAGGTTTAAAACAGCTCTGTTCAGAGGATTTAGAGATTTTAAGCAAAAATTATGAAGCAAAAACCTTAGACAAAGATATTAGGCTATCTCGTATTTTACATAGTTATTATGATAAAATAAATGAAAAATTAGATAGAATAGATAATAAGCTAAATACAATTAGTAACAATCAGAATGAAAGATTTAATAATGTTGATGTCCAGCTTGCTACAATGAATAGTCAACTTCAATCTATGCAACTTCTGAAATTAGATAAAGAAGATGTTAATAAAAAGTTTTCATTACAAATTGATGACTTTAATAAATTTATAGATGACTTTAATTATGAAAAAGCATTAGAACATTTATTATCGTTAGAAAAACACCATTTTGAATATCTTAATTCAAATAATCGTTATCGTATTCTAGTTAATATTGGGCTTTGTTATAGCCATTTAGATAAAGTAGAAGAATCAGCCTACTATTTCATAAAAATTAAAAATATAGGAGATAAAACAGCAAAAGAATTTGGTATTGTAGCTCTAGGATATGCACTATTGAAACAACCTATTGAAACAAATACTTATATAGATTTAGCAATAAAAAAAGATGCTAAATGTGTATTTGCATATGTGGCTCTTATAGCAATAGAAGATTTAACAACGCCATTAGAAACATTGATACAAAAAATTCCTACTGATATACACACAGACATAGAAATATGTCACGCAATTTCAGTGTTTGCAAGCAGAAAAGGGCAACATAAAGAAGCAAAAAAATGGTTGCAAATAGCTTTAAATAGTTTACCTAATACAAATAGAAGTAAAATATCTTTACAAACAGAGTATGCAGTTGCAGGTATGAGATTGATAATGGAGGAGTATAATTATGCTTTATTAAGTAATCAATTCTCTACTGATATACTCAAAGAAATTCAAGAATATTACACTATTTTTGATAATGCTTGGCAGACTTTCAGCACTAAGGTTGCTAACAAAGAAACTAATATGTGGCTTTTAAATAGAGGTATTTGTAACAAATATTTAGGCAACATAGAAAATGCTTATCAAGATTTGAAGCAAGTAGCTGAAATAGAAAAAGATGATTTATTTACACAAAGGCAATATCTTTTCTTAATCTATGAAAGTGGCAGAATAGAAGAAGCTATACAAAAAGCCAAACAATTATATCTTGCTTACCCACAAGAACACGAATTAGTAATCATAAAATGTCAGTTTTATATTGGTAGTTCTTTAGAACTATCATCCTATATAGAAGAATGTATTACCGATTTAGAAAAAGCAATATCACAGCAAACTGAACAAAAAATCTTAGTAGGTTTATATCATTTTTTATCTTTTTTCTTAATGGAAAAAAATGATATAAATTTAATTTTAGATTTAATAGGTAGATTGCAAAAACATTTAACAGATATACTTATTTGTATTGACCTATTAAAGTTATATGCGTTTTTAGGGGACAAAAATAATTATGATAAGTCTGTTCCTCTTACTTTACAACTACTTAATGAAAAAGTAGAAGTAAGAAATATTATCATGTTATTTAACGATTTAAGAATAAATGGTTATCATAAAGAGGCAATACAAGTTATAGAAAATTGCAATATTTTAAATCAAAATACAGACTTAAATTGTCAGTTAGTAGAAAGTCATTTACAACTAAAAAACTATGCTAAAGCTCTATCTATTTGCCAAAAACTAAGAAATGTGTATGATGTCGAAGCAAAAACTTATTTTTATGAGGCTGATATTTACGATAATATAGGAGAATCCCAAAAAGCCGAAGAATTGGCAGAACTTTTTATTCATAGTCAGATAGATACAATAAGGAAATTACCTGTTATGATTAATTTAGCCTATAATTACATGAAACAATCAAACGTAGCTAAATTAAATAGTATTCTTCCATTATTAGAAAAAGAATGGAAAGAAAACTATAAGTTAGAAATATATGATTTATTTAAATTGTCTGCTATTTATATTTTCATTGGAAATATAGATAAAGGTTTAGAAATAGCTTACACAACTCGTAACTTACATTTAACTGTAAATGATGCTCATTTCAAATATTGTCTAATATGTCAAGAATGTTATAACAAAACACAATTTAATGAAATATATGCAAAAGCTAATATCGAAAGTATTTACTTTTTAGAGGATAATGATACAAGAGTATTTCCTATGTTCATTACTCCAAGAGCAGAAGAACTTACCTACGAAATCCTTTGGGAATGTTTTGAAAAATCTAATTTTGATGTCAATAAACCTCCTTTTTGTAACAGAGTTAGGTATTTACAATTTATCAATCAAAATAGTGCTATTTCTATAGCTATTAGATTTATTAAACGGGCTTATATAGAAAAGACTTCTCTTGTTATTAATGTGGTTTTACAAAATTTATTGCTACAAACTACAAATTTATCAACTGAAAATAAAAGTAATTTTTTAAATCTTTTAAAACATACTATAAGTTATGAATTTAGGTTACTATTTTTCGAATATGAAGATATAATAAAAAGGCTTAATTTTTTTCTTAATAAATAACCACAATGAACCACCTCCTCACCCTATTTTTCATCACTTGCTTGTCGCCTACATTATTGGCACAAAACAGCCGTTTTTCAGCAGCCGAGCAAGAAGTAGTGAAAGTAATAGACACTTTTTTTACGCACTTCCACCAAAGAGATAGTGCCAAACTACGCCCTTTGTGCTACCCCAAAATACACCTACAAGCCGTCAAGTACAAAGACGGTAAACCCGAAATTTCGCAGGACAGTTTGCAGGGTTTCTTGAAAGCCATAGCAAGTATTCCGCCCACCTTAAAGGTCGAGGAAAGACTCTTGGACTACAAAGTGCAAATAGACGCAGATTTGGCTACGGTTTGGACTCCCTACCAATTTTTTGTCAATGACAAGTTCTCTCATCAAGGAGCAAATGCCTTTACCTTAGTACGTATCAACGGCACTTGGCAAATAACGGCTATCATAGACACACGCAGGAAACAGTAAAAAATATAAGCAGACCACCAAACATTGAATTTCTTTTCTATTTTTGCACTTCATTAAGGTAAACATAGCACTGTAAATACATTTGCTTTTAGGCGAATACAGTTATTTATTCGCCTAAAGGCGAATGTACGGTTTTTAGTACGTGCTTTTTTGATTTTTTTATAACTAAACATTAATTAGATTTATTTCAACAATGGGATTTTTAGACTTCTTCTCAAGTGATATTGCTATAGACTTAGGAACGGCGAATACACTGATTATACATAAAGGAAAAATCGTAGTAGATGAACCTTCTATCATAGCCATAGACAGAAACAACGGAAAAGTAATTGCGATTGGCAAAGAGGCGATGATGATGCACGAGAAAACCCACGATAACATCAAGACTATCAGACCTTTGCGAGATGGCGTAATTGCGGACTTCCACGCTGCCGAGCAAATGATACGTGGTATGATTAAGATGATAGACATGGGCAAAAGGCTCTTAGCCCCTTCGCACCGCATGGTCATCTGTATTCCTTCGGGCATTACGGAGGTAGAAAAAAGGGCGGTACGTGACTCTGCCGAACACGCAGGTGCTAAAGAGGTTTACATGATACACGAGCCGTTGGCTGCTGCTATTGGTATCGGTATAGACATAGAAAAGCCTATGGGTTCTATGATTGTAGATATTGGTGGTGGTACTACCGAAATTGCCGTTATTGCCTTGTCGGGTATTGTCTGCGACCAATCTGTCCGCACCGCAGGGGACGTTTTCAACCGAGATATTTTGGATTATATGCGTCGCCAACACAACCTATTGATAGGCGAAAGGTCTGCGGAACAAATCAAAATTCAAGTAGGTTCTGCCCTGCCCGAATTGGAAAGTCCACCTCAAGACTATGAAGTAAGAGGACGAGATTTGATGACGGGTATCCCGAAAGTCGTAAAAGTTACGTATTCAGAAATTGCGTATTGCTTAGACAAATCAGTGTCTAAAATCGAAGAAGCTGTTTTGAAAGCCTTAGAGGTTTCTCCGCCTGAATTATCTGCCGATATTTATACCAACGGTATTCACCTTACGGGTGGCGGTGCTTTGTTGCGTGGTTTGGACAAACGTCTTTACATCAAAACTAAACTCCCTATTCACATTGCCGAAGACCCACTAAGAGCCGTAGTAAGAGGTACAGGCATGGCATTGAATAAAATTAATGAATTTAGAGGTATTTTGATGACATAAAACTCCTTATTAAACCCTAAAGGTTTTAAAAACCTTTAGGGTTTACGTAGCAGATTAATTTCTACCACCCAAACATGGAACAACAAGATATAAAACCCACCATAGGCATTACCATAGGCGACTTCAATGGCGTAGGCGTAGAAGTAATTATGAAAGTATTTGCAGATAACCGTATTTTAAAAGTCTGTAAACCAATTATTTATGGTTCTGGCAAAATCTTTTCGAAGTATAAAAAAATTTTGCAAATAGATAACTTTACTTACCACCCTATTCAAGCTCCAGAACAATCCCAAGACAAGAAAATAAACTTGATTAACTGTTGGGAAGACAATTTGGAGGTAGAACCGGGTACTGTTTCGCCAGAAGCAGGTCGGGCAGCGTATTTGGCTTTAGCACGTAGCACCGAAGACCTCCGCAGCCGTACCATAGATGCGGTAGTTACTGCCCCTATCAACAAGCAAAATATCCAAAGCCCTGATTTTCAATTTGCAGGACATACGGAATACTACGCACACCACTTCGCCAAAGAAGACAGCCTGATGTTGTTGGTGAGTGATATGATGCGAGTAGGTACATTGACTACACACATTCCTTTGAGTGGCGTGTCTGAACAGATTACACAAGAAAAATTGATAAAAAAGGTAAATGTATTGACCAAATCCCTCAAAGAAGATTTTGGTATTCGCAAACCTAAAATAGCTATTTTGGGCTTAAACCCACACGCAGGCGAAGGTGGTATGTTGGGAGGCGAAGAAAACAATATCATTTTACCCGCCATTCAGCACCTCAAAGACAAAGGACATTTGATATACGGGGCTTTTCCAGCAGATGGTTTCTTTGGTATGGGACACTTCAAAAAATTTGATGCAGTCTTAGCCATGTACCACGACCAAGGACTCATTCCGTTTAAGATGATGTCTTTCGAGGACGGCGTGAACTTTACAGCAGGCTTGTCTGTCATACGCACTTCGCCAGACCACGGCACCGCCTACGACATAGCAGGCAAAGGCGTAGCAGACGAAAACTCTATGCGAAGTGCCATTTTCTTGGCTTGCGACATTGTAAAACACCGCTACTGGAGCAAAATGGAAAAAGACAGCCGAGAAAGAGAAAAAAATATTAGAGAAAGAGAAAAAGAAAAACTAAAAGGCGAAAAAGAATAGCCCAAAACAAATCCTAAGGGTTTCAGAAACCCTTAGGATTTTTACCAATGAACTACTTACTGCTATGCTAAATTTATTTAGAATCAATGACCCTTTTCGTTTGGTCATTATTTTTTTGTTATTAATAGGAATTAGATTATACTTTATATTCAATAACCTACCTATTAGCGTATTTGAGATAAAGTGGTTATTGTTGGGCGAAAAAATCAATCAAGATGCCTCTTTATACATAGATATATGGGACAACACCCCACCTCTACCCGCATTTTTATATAGTTTCATAGCCAAAGTAAGTGCCAATACCTTGTTATTTCAGCACTTAGTAGCTTTGTTGTTGGTAATGATACAAGCCTATATTTTTAATGATGTGTTATTAAAAAAGAACATTCATGGAGAAAAAAGCTATGTACCAGCCTTCATTTATGCCTGTATGATGTTAAGTTGTATAGACTTTTTGAGCCTTTCGCCTTTGCTCATTTCCTTGTTGTTTTTGCTGTTGGTGCTTCGTAATTTATTTGGACTGAATGAAAAAGCCTTTGACGAGGACGTATTTGCCATTGGTATTTACTTAGGTTTGGCGGTACTCTGCTACCTACCTAATTTACTGTTCCTGCCGTTTACTTTTATAGTCGTGTCGTTTTTCCGTACCGCCACCATTCGCCAATATATGCTAATTATTTTTGGTTTATTAATGACCGTAGGCGTTACTATTTTGGGTTACAGTTGGAGTGGCAATTTAGATGCTTTCTTAGATAATTTTGTATTTACTTTTTTTGCTATTAACACAGACGATAACTATTTGACTACCAATAGTTTACTAACCTTAATTTTGTTTTTAGCTACCTTGCTTGTCATAGGCATTTTCAAAACGTACACAAGTAGAGCTTATATCAACTACCAATCTCTTTGCCAGTTGATTATGATTTTGTGGGTGTTTGTAGGCTTTTTTACCTTATTGGTTGGGCAAACAGCCATAGCTCCACACTTGTTTATTATATTTATTCCCTCTATTGTTTTTTTCCTCACTTATTTCTTTTTGTTATTCAAAAGAAAATGGTTGGCTGAGATTTACTTTTTAATCTTTATGGCTTTTGCAATAGGCATGGGCTATTACTCACAACACTTTTTTACGTTTAGTTTACCCTATTGGTTTGCCCAAACAGCCCAACCCAATTTTACCAATAAAAAAGTATTAGTCATCGGCTCTAACTTTTTCTTTTATAGATACAACCAATTAGCCACACCTTATTTGGATTGGAATTTGGCACAGAAACACTTTGCGAATTTAGACTTTTACAATACAATTATTGACATTCATCAAACTTTTGAACAAGACCTGCCCGAAATCATTATTGATGAAAAAAACTTTGTCCCTGCGTTATTTAATAGAATACCTCTTTTAGCAGAAAAATATGAAACCATAGGGGCAGGAATGTATAGGTTGAAAAATAATGAATAGATGTTAGCAAAGTTGTCGCATAGACTTCATTCGGGAATGCCTAGTCCAATGCTATTAAGCTAAGGAATGATTTTTTATAGTGCCATAGGCACGAAATAGTTATAGCAGTGCTATTCTTTCTCTTTTCGAAGTGCCGTAGGCACGATATGTTTCGTGCCTACGGCACTTCAAGGGAGTTTTTACTATTTTTTTACTATAAATATGTCGTGCCTAACGGCACTTTTTAAAATTAATTAGTTGATTACATTCTCAGCCTAATACTTAGTCTGTGTATTTTGGCTGTAATAAAACTATGTGTAGGCTGAAGCCTACACTACAGAATTAAGCTACTTTTTGCTGTTGCCCTAATGCCCAAGCTAAGGCAGCAGGTTCACTATCAAAATTATGAAACTCTATTCCACAAGACATCTGACTTAATAGCACTTTATTAGCCGAGATTTGGGTAAAGATATTTTCTGAATGAATATGAGCAAACCACTTGATACCAGCTTTGGCAAGTGCAGGTTTCCATGTTGTTTCTAACCATTCATTAATAGCAGGCCAAGGACCTAATTGCCGCCTATTATCATTGAGTAGAATCTTGCATCTATAGCGTTGTGCTATTTCTGCCATTAATAAACAAGCATCTTGTGCCTTAGGTATATCATTGATATAACCTATCCATTCACAGTGTAAGACTTGGTTGGCTTTTACTTCGGCAGTAAAAAATACCTGCCCTTTAGAATTTGATTGTGTGTACTGCATAGTTGAGTTGTAGGTTTGATAGTAAGAAATAATTACTAATTTAAGATTTTTGAGTACACAAAACAAGTTTTAATCAAATTTTAACCATAAAAAAGTGGTGCAGAGCAATGCCCTACACCACTAACACCACTATTACATGAATGAACAATTTTTATAATTGAACCGACTATTGACCTTGACCAGCCGAGAAAGCAACCTCTCCGTCAAAAGTATATAAGTTTTCAGTCTTGATAATGTCTAAACCCAACGCATTTACTTGCTTCACTATCTCCATAACATCTGCGTAAGTAGAAGGTTTGTATTCTTCAGACTTAAAACGGCAACGCCAATGGTCTGTGCAGAAAGTTTCGGGTAAGCCATTTGGATAGACTTTGATACCACGGTTAGTAACCATAGAGAAGTGCATATTACCCGCCTTGATATTTTTGATTTTTTCGCCTAAATTGTTAGGGTTACGGTCTTTTTCGTGTAAAAACACATCAACACCTATCAATTCTTTTTTCTGCTCTTTCGTAGGCTTCAATTTCACTTCAATAGTTTTTTGACCACCCGCATAAGATACAGGTTTCAAACTTTGTGGTTGTTGTCCTAAACGAGCTACTACGGCTGCTGCAAACTCTTTTGTGCCTACTTTTTCTTTACTTACATTTTCTTTGTACAAGTCGTAAGTATGGATACCATCTTCTAAAGTACGCAACCATGCGTTATGTACTTTTTCGGCTACATCACTTTGTCCGATATATACCAACATTTGGATAGCACCCAACAATAAGCCCGAAGGATTAGCTACGTTTTGTCCTGCTCTACGTGGGGCAGAACCGTGAATAGCCTCAAACATGGCACAACCATCACCAATGTTTGCAGAGCCACCCAAACCTACCGAACCTGTAATTTGAGCTGCCACATCAGACAGGATGTCGCCATACAAATTAGGCATTACGATTACGTCAAAAGCCTCTGGGGTATCTGCTAATTTCGCAGCACCAATATCTACAATCCAATGTTCTTTTTCTAATTGTGGGTATTCTGCACCTATTTCATCAAACATTTTGTGGAACAAGCCATCAGTAATTTTCATGATGTTGTCCTTTGTGAAACAAGTTACCTTTTTGCGACCATACGCAACGGCGTACTCAAACGCAAAACGGATAATTTTTTCTGTACCGGGTTTAGAGATTAATTTCAAACACTGTGTAACCTCGTCTGTTTGTTGGTGTTCAATCCCTGCATATAAATCCTCTTCATTTTCACGCACAATCACAACGTCCATTACAGGGTGTTTTGTTGCTACATACGGATGGTAAGAAATACAAGGGCGGATATTTGCATACAAACCCAAAGCCTTACGAGTGGTTACGTTCAAACTCTTGAAACCACCACCTTGAGGCGTAGTAATTGGGGCTTTCAAAAAGACTTTTGTACGGCGTAATGAATCCCAAGATTCTGGGGCAATACCCGATAAATGTCCTGATAAATACACTTTTTCGCCAATGTCGATTTTCTCAATATCAAGGGCTGCTCCTGCTTTTTCTAAAATGTGCAACGTAGCTTCCATGATTTCTGGACCAATGCCGTCGCCGTAAGCAACTGTAATAGGTACTTTTTTGTGCTGAGACATAATGTTTTGGTTAATCAAAATATGTAGATTAAAAAAATATTAGAAATGTTGTTTAGCAAATAAACTCGAAAAGTTTTAAAATGTTTGCTATCATAGATAATTTTCTTTAAAAAATATTTTTAACAACTCACAACTACCTGATTACCAATAAGCTATAAAAGCTAAAAAGAGATTAGAATTTATCTAACCTCTTTTTAGCTTTAAAACACGAATTAATTCCTTCTAATATTATTCTAATGTTAAGAACTACACACGATACAATCATCTGGATTGTCCAAAGAACAAGAAATTTCTGCCATGCGTTGGTTATTTAAGGCATCTTCCATTACTTGGTGTTCGGCTTTTTCTGTAGCATGATGTTTACCGTTGCCATTATGTTGTAGTTCTACTACTTCTTTGTCAAAAACTGCCGATACAGTTTTTCTTTCATAAAAAGTCATAGATTTTGTATTCGTAACTATCTCATCACCAACTACTTGCAGAGTAGGTTGTTGTAGTTGTGTTTTATCTACTGTAAACTTAATGGCATCTGTGGCTGCCTTAGTACGCAAGTAATACATACCTGTTTTTAAGCCTTTTTTCCATGCGTAGAAGTGCATAGATGTTAGTTTACCAAAATTAGGGTCTTGAATATGAATATTCAAACTTTGACTTTGACAAATATACGCCCCTCTGTCCGCCGCCATGTCTATAATGGCTTTTTGGCTAATTTCCCATACTGTTTTGTATAAATCCTTAATGTCTTGCGGTATGGTAGGGATATTTTGTACCGAACCATTCGCCTGAATCAGTTGATTTTTTACTGTTTCGTTCCACAAGCCCAAACGGACTAAATCCTTCATCAAATGTTTGTTTACCACCACAAATTCACCCGACAATACTCTGCGTGTGTAAATATTAGAGGTATAAGGCTCAAAACATTCGTTATTGCCCAAAATTTGAGAAGTAGAAGCCGTAGGCATTGGGGCTAATAACAATGAATTACGCACTCCATACTGTTGTACTTCTTTGCGTAAACTTTCCCAATCCCAACGGTGCGAAGATGGTTTTACGCCCCACATATCAAACTGGAAAATGCCTTGAGAAATTGGCGAACCTGTGTATGTTTCATACGCACCTTGCACTTTTGCCAACTCCATAGAAGATGTTACAGCACCGAAATAGATAGTTTCAAAAATTTCTTTGTTCAACTGTTTTGCTTCGGCAGACTCAAAAGGCATTCCCAACAAGATAAACACATCTGCCAAACCTTGCACACCCAAACCAATAGGACGGTGCCTCATGTTAGAACGGCGGGCTTCTTCTACAGGGTAGTAGTTTATATCTATAATTTTATTGAGGTTTTTCGTAACCACTTTCGTTACTTCGTACAATCTTTGGTGGTCAAATTTGCCATTGACAATAAATTTTGGCAAGGCAATAGAAGCCAAATTACAAACGGCTACCTCGTCTTTAGCGGTGTACTCCATAATTTCGGTACACAAATTAGACGATTTGATAGTCCCCAAATTCTTTTGGTTAGATTTTTTGTTGGCGTGGTCTTTATACAACATATACGGCGTACCCGTTTCGACTTGTGCCTCCAAAATCTCAAACCATAATTCTTGTGCTTTTACTTTTTTGCGGAAACGACCTTCTTTTTCGTATTTTTCGTAAAGTTGTTCAAATTCTTCTCCGTACACTTCTGCCAAACCGGGGGATTCATTGGGGCAGAACAAACACCAATCTTCATTTGCCTCTACTTTTTGCATGAACAAATCGGGTATCCAAAGTGCATAGAACAAGTCCCTTGCTCTTAATTCTTCTTTGCCATGATTTTTGCGAAGTTGCAAGAAATCAAAAATATCTGCGTGCCAAGGCTCAAGATAAATTGCAAAAGCTCCTTTGCGTTTGTTTCCGCCTTGGTCTATGTACCTTGCCGTATCGTTAAAGACTCTCAACATAGGCACAATGCCATTTGAAACACCGTTTGTACCTTTAATATATGAACCTGTAGCCCTGATATTGTGAATAGACAAACCAATACCACCAGCCGACTGCGAAATTTTTGCACATTGTTTCAATGTATCATAAATGCCTTCTACACTGTCCTCTTGCATTGTCAGCAAGAAACAGCTACTTAGCTGCGGTTTGGGTGTACCAGCATTGAACAAGGTCGGGGTGGCGTGTGTAAACCATTTTTCAGATAATAAATGATAGGTTTCTACGGCTGCTTCAAGGTCGTTTTGGTGAATACCCACTGCCACACGCATCAACATGTGCTGCGGTCTTTCTACAATTTTGCCATGCAGTTTCAACAAATAAGACCTTTCTAATGTCTTAAAACCAAAGTAGTCATAGCTAAAATCTCTGTCGTAGATGATGGTAGAATCTAATAGAGCTGCGTTTTTGCGAATGACCTCATACGTTTCTTTTGACAACAAACTTGCGTTTTCTTTGGTCTTAGGGTCTTTGTATTCATACAACATTTTCATGGTGTTTGAAAAAGACTTAGAGGTCTGTTTATGTAGATTAGAAATGGCGATACGGGCAGCTAAAATTGCATAGTCGGGGTGGCGGGTGGTCATAGAAGCAGCTATTTCCGCAGCCAGATTGTCCAACTCTACAGTCGTGATACCATCATAAATCCCCGATACGACCTTCTGACAAATCTCGAAGGGGTCTATAAAAGTCATATCTAAACCATAACATAATTTTTCTATGCGGGCAGTGATTTTTTCTAATTTCACTGTTTCTTTTCGCCCATCTCGTTTGATTACTACCATTGTATATCGTAAGGGTATTAGTTAGCGGTGTTTTAGGAAATTTTATTCGCCTTCAGACAAAATTTTACAAGAGCATAATAAAGGCGAATCTAATTTGTACTTATGTATAAAGACTTAATCAACTTGTAGAAGCATCAAAAAGTTTCTTAATTAGCCCAACAAAAAGTAAATAATCAGTAAGCTAGTGATAGTCAAATAATTACTTTTTTTTATCTTACCTTTTAGTCAAAAATACAAAAAGATAGTTTTAAAGTACATAACAAGGCGTTTTTTTTATGATAAAAAAATTATTACGTATTTTATTATCAATAAATACCATTTTATTCTTTACAAATGGTTTACTAGCACAAAACAATTGCTTAGGCAACGTCAAACGTATGTTAAAAACCCCACAAGTATTTGAACAAAAATTAGTAGCTGCACTACCCTTCCCAAGTTACTATACAAGTAATAAATACAACTATTTTAATGGTGGGAAATACTTGAAAGTCTGCAAGTAGATTTTAATGGCTTATCATAAGTTTGTATTAGCAAGTTACTTACCGTTTGTAATTATCGCCAAAAAATTTTTACCTTTGGGACAAAACAAATTTGACAAATATTCATGAGTACCGAAAAACTACCTAAACGCAGTGCAGATTACTCTGCATGGTATAACGAATTGGTGAAACGTGCAGACCTTGCCGAAAACTCTGATGTGCGTGGCTGTATGGTCATCAAACCTTATGGCTATTCTATTTGGGAGAAAATGCAGCAGACCTTAGACCGTATGTTTAAGGAAACGGGGCATACCAACGCCTATTTTCCTTTGTTTGTGCCTAAAAGTTTCTTGGAAAAAGAAGAAGGACACGCCGAAGGTTTCGCCAAAGAATGTGCCGTTGTTACGCACTACCGCCTCAAAACTGACCCAGACCGCAAGGGCAAATTGATAGTGGACAAAGACGCAAGATTGGAGGAGGAGTTGATTGTCCGCCCTACTTCGGAGGCTATCATTTGGAATACGTACAGAGGTTGGATACAGTCGTACAGAGATTTACCTTTGTTGATTAACCAATGGGCAAACGTGGTGCGTTGGGAGATGCGGACAAGGCTGTTTTTGCGTACTGCCGAATTTTTGTGGCAAGAAGGACACACCGCCCACGCCACCGAACAAGAGGCTGTGGAGGAAACTTTGCAGATGTTGGATGTTTACGCCACTTTTGCAGAAACTTTTTTGGGTATTCCTGTTTTTAAAGGACGTAAACCTGCCCACGAAAGATTTGCGGGGGCTATTGATACGTATTGTATCGAGGCTATGATGCAAGACGGAAAGGCATTACAAGCTGGTACTTCGCACTACTTGGGACAAAACTTTGCTAAGGCTTTTGATGTGAAGTTTACGAACAAAGAAAACAAGTTGGAATATGCCTATGCCACGTCTTGGGGTGTGAGTACACGCCTAATGGGGGCTTTAATCATGGCTCATTCTGATGACGAGGGTTTGGTGTTACCGCCAAATCTTGCACCTTTCCAAGTCGTGATTGTGCCTATTTATAAAGGAGATGACCGCAGCGAAGTGGTAGAAAAATGTAAGGAATTTAGAAAAAGACTACAAGCTGTTGGAATTTCTGTGAAATTGGACGACAGAGATACGCATACCCCGGGATTCAAATTTGCAGAATATGAGTTAAAAGGTGTGCCTGTGCGTTTGGCTTTGGGCGGTAGAGATTTGAAAAACGGTACGGTGGAAGTTGCCCGCAGAGATACCAAAACCAAAACGTCTATCAGCCAAGACCAGTTAGAAAGCTATGTGAAAGACTTGATGGAGGAAATTCAGAAAAGTATTTTCCAAAAAGCCTACGATTTCCGCCAAGCCAATACGGTAAAAGTGGACACTTACGAGGAGTTCAAAGAGGCAATAGAAAACAAGAGCCAATTTGTTTTTGCCCATTGGGACGGCACTACAGAAACTGCCGAGAGAATAAAAGATGAAACAAAGGCTACTATCCGTTGTATCCCGATGAACAACCCACAAGAAGAAGGCAAGTGTATTTTGACAGGTAAACCTTCTAAAGAAAGAGTGTTGTTTGCGAAGGCGTACTAAGCTCACTTCCCTATCAGTTGTCTTGCCTCTTTCTACAAATGTAAGAGGTAAGACAACTACAATAAACCCAACTCTTTGGCTATGTCATGCGTGAGTTTTGCCAAAGGGCGAAGATGAAAATCTTTCTCATCTGTATAATTACCTAAAACAAACCTTTTTAGTTCTTCCTCCGAAAAAAGAGATAATTTACTATCATTAAACATATTTTTTAGTTCATCTATTCTTGTAGAAGGATAGAGATATGATTTTGTGTAAATTTCAGCAACTACGTCTTGATGCTGTCTATAAATATCTTCTAAATGGAAAATATTTTTATGTTGTTCAACTCTTTTGTCTGTACTAAATAACTCAATATCAATATTTTTAGCCCTAAAATCTCCTTTTTCTAAAAAATCCTTTACTAACTCTTTATCACTTGATGCTTTGGTTCTAAACTTAGCTACATGATGAAAACTCTCCTCGTAAGGGTGAATTAAATTGTCTTTGAAAGTATCATGATTACTTTTTGACAAATTGCAGTTGGCACAGCTTGGAATAAGATTATAAAACGAAATAGCCAAATAAGGATAAATAGATTTTGGGTAAAAATGGTCTAATTGGAATTGAACTTTATGTGTTTTATCAGTTTTTTCAAGAGTTTGTGTATATTGATTATTACAATACGGACATACTTTGATGTTTAGTTTTTTGCCAAGCCATGATTTATCGAGTTTATCATAGTCAAAAATATATTGAATTATTTTACCTTCATCAGTAGGGTTTTCATAACTACCAAAATCAATATTGTGTTTTTGTTTAAAACTCTCAATAATTTTAATGTACTTAACAATTTGCAAAGGACTACTCAGTATAAATTTCCTTAAATGTTTTGTATGATTTCTTTTACCGAAAAAGAATATGAGTAACCTTTTTAAATGAGGGTTAATAGAATTTTCTTTTAGTTTATATGCTAATCTACCTAAAATAGAATTTTTCCTAACATACTGAATAGCATCTATTATCTGTTTTTGAGGTTTTATTTCCTTACCATCTTCTATAATTTTGCCCGTATAAATTTGATTATTCTCAATAAAATATTCCTCTGCTATCTCTGCAAGTGTTTTTTGTTTCCCATTAAGTCCTGTAACCTCTGTTATTTTTTTCATAATTTTTTAGCACCGTAGGTGCGTTATATTTGTAGAAAATAAATAAAATACACTAAAAAAATTCCGTAGGAATGACATATTTCACTCCTACGGAGTTTGTAAAACCTTAATAATCAAAAGCTACAAATATTTCACACCTAACGGTGTTTTATCGTAGCCTTATTTTTTATTATTTTTTAGTTTTGCTATTTCTGCCAATCTTTGTTTTAATTGGTTTTCTTCCTCCTCCAATTCTGAAAGAGATTTAAAAGTATTGGCATCAATATTTTGTTGATAAATTCTTTCTAATTTTTTACGCAAAAGTGGTTCACCAATTTGAGAAATAATAAACTCAATTTCTATTTTTCTATTTTCATCTTTTCTCGTATCTTGTTGATTATTAGTAATATCTATCAATACATTTTTAATTTTTTCCTTTGCAAATTCACCCATCAAGCCACCTTCCATAAAGAAACTGTCTGCAAATAAAGTATGAATATTTTGCCCGAAAGTTTGTGTTACTTGTGGGTGTTTTCTATCTCCTTCTTTGACTACAATACATTTATCTTTCAATTCCTTATCTTCTTCCTGTCCTTTTCTTAGAAAAATAATGTTTTCCTTCGGCAAGTCCGACACCAAAAACGGTGAATGAGAGGTTAAGATGATTTGGATTTGTTTATACTTCTTTTCTCCATTTTCTTCATAACTAAATATCTCTGGCAAAACATCTATCAAGTTTTTTAAGTATTCTTTTTGCCATTGGGGGTGTAAGCCGAGTTCGCCTTCGTCAATAAAGATTAAGAGATTATTTTTTTTTATCTCATCTTTTATGGAATAAAAACGGCTAAAAGTATTTAACAAAACTAACTCACCATAGCTATATTCACGCCAAGTAAAGCTCAGGTATGGATTTACAAAATAAATTTGATTGTATAAAAATAGTAATTGATGAATACTATCAAATTTTAAATAGATTTCATCTTCTTTGACTATTTCATTGTCGGGTTTAGACAGTAGTTCTTGTATAAAGGTATTAATATTATTATATATTTCTTTTTTTACTGCTTTTTCAAATAATATTTCTAGAACTTTTTTTACTACTGTAATAAAATCATCTTTTTTATTAAAAGAAAAATCTTTTAAAATAGTTGTATCTAAATTTTTTTGAATAAAAAACCAAATACTTGAATTAAAAAATGAATTATATAAATTAATAGCAAATAATTCATTAGAGTTTTCTCTTTTTTGTTTATTACCCAAAACAGTAATGTTAAATATAATCTCTTCAATACCTCTATTTTGTAATTCAGTTATTGTTTTTTCAGTAAAAAATAGACTTATCGTTTCTATATACATAGAAAGTGTATTAGGTAAGTGAAAAGGTATATTTGTATTATTATATTGTTTGACAAAATTTATTTGATGATACAACTCTTTAAGTTTATAATTTAGATGTTTTTTATCATCTTTATCAATGTGGTCTTTTAGTAAAGCATTAGTAGATATATTACTTTTATTTCTTCCTTGTATATAGTCATTATTACCATCAAAGAACGCAGCAAACTTAACTCTATGTGTAAAATCTTCAAAATCAAAACCAGCACCTCTTACAATATTTGTTGATTTATTATTTTGTATAATTTTATATTTTCTTAGTTGTAAGTCTTGAATATTAGTATGATTACTTAGCATCCAATCCTCAAGATAATATATTATGACGTTCTCTTTTTGCTTATAAATGCGTAAATAGGTCTGCTTTGTGTGAATATTATCTAACTCACGTTGCATAAACTCCAACAACGTACTTTTCCCACTCCCATTTTCCCCCACAATAGCCGTAACATTGCTAATTCCTTCACCAAAAAAATTATCAGGAAAATCCGTTTCCTTACAAGTCAATTCGCCACCTGTTACTTCATTATTTTCATCTGTCGTAGGCGTAAACTCAAAACGGTACTTTGGGCTAAAATTAAAGCCTTGTCTATGAATATTTTTGTAGTCTTCTATCCAAATATATAAGAGTTCCATGTGCTTGTGGGGTTTGATAAAATGTTTGTGTGTAAATAATTACCGTAGCTACGGTTCAGTCTGTAGAGAAAACAGAAATTTGTTTTCAGGCAATTTACAACAATCAAAAAACAACTATTTGATAATCAGTATATTACTTGTAAGTTGCCTAAAAACAAATTTCTGTATGGTTTAGGCGGATACCTCATGGCATAGCCTAAAAATAAGGTACAAGACTTTAAACCAACTGTTTCAATGCTATTTCCAAAGCACGTTGATAGACACCCACTTTGGAGCTGTTCGTGGCATGAATTTTCTCCAATGCCACCCGAATTACGTTAGACGCATCTCTAAAAATAGCTTTGTCTGTTACTTCCACCTCGCTGTTCATTAAATATGCAAATACCCTCGCCATACCGCAGTTAGCAATGAAGTCAGGTATTACACTTACTTGATTATCAGCTATTTCTGCCGTTGCACCGAAGAAAATTTCTTTGTCATTAAACGGTACATTTGCACCACAAGAAATTACCTCTAAACTATTGGCTATCAGCTTGTTCACTTGTTCTGTTTGCACTAATCTTGAAGCAGCAGCAGGAATAAAAATTTCTGCCCCCATTTCCCAAACTTTGCTGTGCAATTCTTCGGGATTTATCAAATTCGGAGCAGCTAATTTATTGCCATCTCTTGTTAAAACCAACTCCACAATTTCATCAAAACTAAAACCTTCGGGCTTCATCAAACCGCCATCTCTGTCTATAATCCCCACGATTTTTACGCCCATTTGTGCCAAATAAAAGCCTGTAGCAGCCCCTACATTGCCCCAACCTTGCACTATAGCCCGTTTTTCTTCCAATTTTCCGCCCCAAATGTCATAATAATGTGCCACAGCTTGTGCCACACCGTAGCCCGTAATCATATCGGCAATACGGTATTTTTTGTGTAAGGCAGGCGTGTATTGTGCATCTTCTATGATTTTGGCTACACCTTGACGCAACTGCCCCAGTTTACGAATTTTTTGGGCATCATTCGGTCTAAAGTGTCCATTTACAATCCCCTCTTGCGGATGCCACAAACCATATTCTTCGGTCATTGGTATTACCTCCTCTATTTCATCTACGTTCATGTCGCCACCTGTACCGTAATAGTTTTTGAGCAAAGGAGCTACGGCTCTGTACCACCGTTTCAATACGTCTTTTTTGCGAGGGTCTCTTGGGTCGAAGTTGATACCAGATTTTGCTCCGCCAATGGCAGGTCCCGACACCGTAAATTTTACTTCCATTGTCTTAGCCAAAGACTCTACTTCTCTGCGGTCTAAGCCCATACGCATACGAGTACCGCCACCTGCTGCCCCGCCTCGCAAGGAGTTGATAACCACCCAACCTACAGCTTCGGTTTCGGAGTCGTGCCATTCAAAAACAATTTCAGGCTTTTTGTTTTCAAATTTGTTCAATAATTCTTTCATCTTGTCGTGTTGATAATATTGGTAAGAGTATGTTGAAAATTTTGGTGCGAAAATACAGATTTTGTTTCGCTAAATGTTAGTGTCATACTTTAAATTGTTATTTCTCCTATGCCGATTTTCAAGGTTTTCAAGCATTACTAACGGTACTCAATACGTTGGCAATGGTCGAAGAACTTAACAATCGTATCACACAAGCCTCTAAATTTTTTAACCTATTTTTTGCAAAAACCATTATTTTTTTTCTACTTGCGTTTGAATTTTAACCTATTCACTAAAAAAACAGTAAAAAATGGCAAAGATACGTTTTTCTGCTTTGGAGCAAGTGGAGAAGAGAAAGCCACTAACGGCTGAACCTCCTGCAAAAAAAATCTCTGATTATTTCGGAGTAAATGTGTTCGGAAAAGAGGCAATGCGACAATACCTCTCTGCCGACAGCTACAAAGTAGTCATGGCTGCTATAGAAAAAGGCGAAAAAATAGACGACAGAACTGCAGACGCAGTGGCAGGTGCTATGAAAACTTGGGCAGTAGAACGTGGGGCTACTCACTATACGCACTGGTTTCAGCCTTTGACAGGCTCTACGGCTGAAAAACATGATGCGTTTTTTGACTGGGCAGAAGGTGGAAAAGTGATTGAAAAATTCAAAGGTTCGGCTTTGGTACAACAAGAACCCGATGCCTCTTCTTTCCCCAATGGAGGTATCCGCAATACTTTTGAGGCAAGAGGCTATACGGCTTGGGATTCTACTTCTCCTGCGTTTTTGATGGAGGCGGGCAACGGCAAAACTTTGTGTATTCCTACGGTTTTTGTGGCGTACACAGGCGAAGCATTGGACTACAAAGCACCTTTGTTAAAGGCATTGGACAGAGTAGAAAAAAATGCGGTGGCTGTTTGCCAATTATTTGACAGAGAAGTAACAAGTGTAAAGGCTACATTAGGCATTGAGCAAGAATTTTTCTTGATAGACAAGGCTTTGTTCCATGCTCGTACAGACTTATTATTGGCAGAACGTAGCTTGTTTGGTCATGCTCCTGCCAAAGGACAACAATTAGAAGACCATTATTTTGGTTCTATCCCGCCAAGAGTACAGTGTTTCATGCAAGAATTTGAGATTGAGGCATTGAAATTGGGTATTCCTGTGCATACTCGCCACAACGAAGTAGCCCCCGGACAATTTGAATGTGCACCGATTTTTGAAGACGTGAACTTGGCGATTGACCACAACCAATTATTGATGGACATCATGGAAAGAGTGGGCGAAAAACACAGTTTCAAGGTCTTGTTCCACGAAAAACCATTTGCAGGTATCAACGGTTCAGGCAAACATAACAACTGGTCTTTGAGTACAAACACAGGCAAAAATTTATTAGCTCCTACGTCTAAACCAAAAGAAAACTTGATGTTCTTGACTTTCTTGGTAAACGTAGTGAAAGCCGTACACGAACACGCCGATTTGTTGCGGGCAAGTATTGCGTCTGCTGCCAATGACTTCCGTTTGGGTGCTAACGAAGCTCCGCCTGCTATCATGTCTATATTCTTGGGCGACCAACTCAATGGCGTATTAGACGAATTGGAGCATAATGCCACTATTAACATAGAAAAAGGCGAAAATATGTATATCAAATTGGGTATTGACAAAGTACCGCCAATTTTGATGGACAATACAGACCGTAACCGTACTTCTCCGTTTGCTTTTACAGGCAATAAATTTGAGTTCAGAGCCGTAGGTTCTTCTGCTAACAGTGCCAACGCCATGACAGTGTTGAATACGATTGTAGCTGACCAATTAGCGAAGTTTCATGCAGAAGTTTTGAAGAAAACAGAGGGCAAGGACACTAAACGTGAGGTAATTATTGTAGAAATTTTGCGTGATTACATCAAATCTTCTAAGCCTATTCGTTTTGAGGGCAACGGTTACAGTGATGAGTGGAAAGAGGAGGCTAAAAAACGTGGTTTGAGCAATGTGCCTAACACGCCAAGAGCCTTAGATGCCTACGTATCGGCTAAATCTAAGCAATTATTTGCAGAGCAAAACGTATTCAATGACGTAGAATTGGAGGCACGCCACGAAATTATGTTGCACAGCTACATCTTGAAAGTGCAAATAGAATCTCGTTGTATTGAGCAAATAGCTTTGAACCAAATCATTCCTGCTGCGTTGGCGTACCAACACAAATTGATTGACAATGCGAAAGGGTTGAAAGAGTTGGGCTTGAAAGAAGAAGCCGATGCCTTGATAGACATGATTAAGACGATTTCGCAGCACATAAAGCTGATAAAAGAAAAGACTTATGAAATGGTAGAAGCCCGCAAAGCTGCTAATAACGAAGAAGATTCGCACAAAAAGGCTATCCTATATTGCGACAACGTAAAAGCATTTTTTGAGGTAATTCGTTACAATGTGGACAAATTGGAGTTGATTGTTGATGATGAGTTGTGGCCTTTACCAAAGTATAGAGAATTGTTATTCTTGAAATAATCATAAAAATTAAACCTTTCTAAGCCTAAAAACTTAGAAAGGTTTTTTTATTAGACATTATTTTGTAGCATAGGCTTTAGCCTGTGCAATTAACTAATTTTCAGTGTATTAAAAGTACAGGCGAAAGCATCTACTACATTTTAATCATCTCTAATTAAACAAAACTTTTTTGCACTTCCTTCGCCACCACTTGCCCAGAAATCAAAGAAGGAGGCACGCCCGGACCTGGTACGGTCAGTTGCCCTGTATAATATAAGTTTTTGAGTTTTTTATTTTTCAATGAAGGTTTTAAAATAGCTGTTTGCCTCAAAGTATTTGCTAAGCCGTAGGCATTACCTTTGAACGAATGGTAATCTGCCTTAAAATCTTTGTGAGCAAAACTCCGCTTATAAATCACTGCATCTTTAATACTCTGTTTGGTCAATTTCTCTAATCTATTCATCACCAAATCGTAATATTTTTGACGAGTCTGTTCGTTATCCTCTAAATCTGGTGCAACAGGCACTAAAACAAATAAGTTTTCACAGCCATCAGGAGCTACCGAACTGTCTGTTTTAGACGGAGCAGACACATAAAACAAAGGTTTTGAAGGCCACTTTGGTTCTTCGTAAATCTCTTGTGCGTGTATCGCAAAATCTTCATCAAAAAATAGGTTGTGGTGTTGTAAATTTTGCAGTCTTTTGTTGATACCCAAATAAAAGATAAGGCATGACGGAGCCATGACACGACTATCCCAATATTCGGCAGTGTAGTTGCGGAATTGTGGCGGTAAAACTTGTTGGTCTATGTGTGCATAATCGGCACTGGCTACCACTGCATCGGCTTGTAATTCGCCTTGATTAGTACGAACTTTTACAATCGTATTTTCTTGATAATCAAAAGATTGTACTTCGTGATTGAGCAAAAATTTTACGCCTTTTTCTTCTGCCAATCGTTGCATAGCTTCAATGATTTTTCCCATACCGCCCATAGGATACCACGTACCCAATGCCATGTCTGCATAGTTCATGAGGCTATACATAGCTGGCGTTTTTTCGGGAGTAGCTCCCAAAAATAACACAGGAAACTCTACTATTTTGAGAAGTTTTGGGTGTGAAAAAAACTTGCGGGCATGGGACGCAAAAGAATCAAAGATTTGTAATTTGATAGCATCAAATAAATATTTGATATTAAAAAACTCGGTAATAGACAAACTCGGTTTATAGACAAATTCATTAATTCCAACTTTGTACTTGTAGGCTGCTTGTGCTAAAAATTCGTCTAATTTTGCTCCGCTACCTGCCTCATAACTCTCGAAAAGGGCTTTCAGAGCAGACATTTCCGAAGGAATATCTACAAAATCATTTTCACCAAAAATTACGGTATAAGAGGGCGAAAGCCTATGCAAATCATAGTAATCAGCCACTTTTTTACCAAAAAGATTAAAATATTGCTCAAAAATATCGGGCATCCAATACCAACTGGGTCCCATATCAAATGTAAAACCTTCTGCCTGAAAAACCCTTGCCCTTCCCCCTACCCTATCATTTTTTTCTACCACAGTAACCGCAAAACCTTGTTGGGCTAAGGTAGTGGCAGCAGCAATGCCCGCAAAACCTGCCCCAATGACAATAACTTTTTGTTGATTTATCATAAAAAATAAGTTTGTATCCCTTGCTAATCAGTTTGTTACTTACGAATAAAATTTTGTTGAACAAACGTACTATATAACTTCTACAAAACTACTGAAAGTGGAAAAAGTTTATGAGCAAGGACAGTAAAGAGCAAAATAAGGTTGTTTAGCCTCAAGAAAGTGCTTAGAGTTATGCTTTTTATACGTTGGCAATGGTCGAAGACCTAATCGTATAAAAAAATGGAATGATTGTTATGCCAACGTACATTAACTAATTATTTTTCAACGCATAACGGATAATTTCCTCCGTTTTAAGGTCTGCACCATATTTTTTGAGTACATTTTCAATACTTTTTTCTGCCACATTTTTAGCAATACCCAAAGTCATTAAGGCTTCTAAGGCTTCTTGTTTACCCGAAGAAGTCTTGTAGAAACCAACTAATTTAGTTGGTGAAATAGAATTTTCTTGTAAATCTTCTTTTTTCAATTTGTCTTTAAGGTCTAAAATAATTTGTTGGGCTGTCTTAATGCCAATGCCTTTTACACCTTTTAGTGTGGCAATGTCTTCTTTGAGAATTGCCTCACGCACTTCTACATTGCTCAAAGAAGACAAAATAAGCATGGCAGTATTTGTTCCTACTCCAGACACACTGATTAATTGCATGAATAGTTTTTTGGTTTCGTAGTCTAAAAAACCATACAAAGTATGGGCATCTTCTTTGATGTGAAGATAAATATACAACCTACAAACTTGGTCAAGCACCAAAGCTCCTGCGGTGTTTGTGGCTATACGAATTTCATAGCCTATGCCATTGGCATCTATTACTGCCAATGTAGCCTCTTTATGAACTAATTTTCCTTGAATATATGCAAACATGAAAATAGATTTATTGTATCACTTTCTTACTTGTTCAAAACTAAGCAATTTTGCACTTACTATGAAAAATAATACGGAAAAAGGGCGTGAAGCCGAAAAAATGGCTGCTAATTTTTTAGTATCAAAAGGCTATGAAATCATTGCTAACAACTACAGGGCAGGCAAAGGAGAAATAGATTTGATAGCATGGGACAAAGACGTAATTGTGTTTGTGGAAGTCAAAAGTAGAAAAAATACGGCTTTTGGCTACCCCGAAATGGCGGTGAGTCCACAAAAAGAAAGGCTACTACAAGCAACAGCCGAAGCATTTTTGACAGAAAAAAATTTACTGCACGACATACGTTTTGATATTATTAGCATTTCGGGCAATGAAATCGAACATTTTGAAGATGCTTTTTGAAATTTTTAGCCTAAAAACCTATAAGGTTTTCAAAACCTTATAGGTTTGGTCATCAATATAGGTGAATGGGATAAATTTTTAACCCTGCACCATTTCCTTCAAAACCTCTACCCACTGCGGATTATCATTCAGACTTTCTACCAACTGCCAATGTTTACCGCCTGCTTCCTCGAAAATTTCTTTGTATTCTTCTCCAATCTCAATAGTTGTTTCCAAACAGTCTGCCACAAAAGACGGCGAAAAAGCCAAAATATTTTGTTTACCACTTTTCACTAAGTCCTTGATAATGTTGTCTGTATAAGGCTTTATCCAAGGGTCATTGCCCAGTCGAGATTGGAAACAAACGGTGTACTGCGTTTCGTCTAAGCCCAATTCTTTCGCCAAAGCCCTTGAAGTGGCAAAACACTGTGCCCTATAACAAAGCCGATTATCTTTGTGCAAAGTAGCACAACAGTCGCCTGTCAAACATTTGGCGGTGCTGTCGCCTTTTCTAATTTGTCTTTCGGGCAACCCATGATACGTAAAAATAAAATGGTCAAAATGATGTTCTTTCATGTATTTTCTGCCTGTATCCGCAAAAATTTTAATCATTTTTTCGTTAGTTGGGTAGGCATCTATCAATTTGATAGTCGGAATAATTTGCCATTTGCTTATTATTCGCATCACTTCTTCATGCACAGAACCTGTGGACGCAGAGGCGTATTGTGGGAACAAAGGCAAGACAATGATTTTATCTACTGCCTTATCTTGTAAAATTTTAATGGCACTTTCAATACTTGGATTTTGGTAACGCATACCCAATGCTACTACATAATCATTGCCTAAGGCTTCTTGTAATAATTTTTCTACAGCACGACCATACACCATTAGCGGAGAGCCTTTTTCTGTCCAAACTTCTTTGTATATTTTTGCAGATTTTGGCGACCTAAATGGAGCTATAATCAGATTGACGAGTAACCAACGAGGAATAAAAGGAATATCTATTACTCTGCCGTCCATCAAAAATTGGCGTAAATATTTACGCACATCAGCAGTAGAAGGGCTGTTGGGTGTGCCTAAATTGACCAATAATACACCTATTTGCATAATTGAATGGTTGAAAAAATATGAAAAATGAATATTTTGTTTACCTCACCCCCAGCCCCCTCTCCATTTAGAGAGGGAATTGACCTTAAAAGGTCAAAATTGATGAAAACTCACCTCTCCAAATGGAGAGAGGGTGAGGTCTTTTAAAACAAAACACCAGCAAAGGCATTTTGTTTTAGCCGTACAAACCTATAACTTCGTAGCCAAAAATACGGAGTATAGTGAATAAAATACTAATCATACAAACGGCTTTTTTAGGTGATGTTGTGTTGGCTACCTCACTTATAGAAAAATGGCATAGCTATTACCCTGATTGTCAAATAGATATGATGGTTAGAAAAGGTAATGAAAGTTTATTGCACAAACACCCTTTACTCAACAAAGTATGGGTTTGGGACAAGCAAAATAACAAATATGCAAATCTTTGGGGTTTACTCAAAGAAGTACGTAGCACCCAATACGATTTGGTGGTAAACGTACAGAGATTTGGGGCTACAGGTGCTTTTACGGCTCTTTGTGGGGCAAAAACTACTGTAGGCTTTCAAAACAACCCTTTTGCGTGGGCTTTTACGCACCGTTTCCCACACACAATCGGAGATGGTACGCATGAAGTAGCTCGTAATCAGCAGTTGATTAGTCAGTGGACAGATGCGAAAGCTGCCAACCCTGTTTTGTACCCCACTGCCGAACAGTTCCAAAAAGTACAAGCCCTAAAAACACAACCTTACATTTGCATAGCTCCTACGTCTGTATGGTTTACCAAACAATTTCCAAAAGAAAAATGGATTGAATTTTTGACGCATATAGCCCCTAATTGGACAATTTATTTATTAGGCAGCCCTACAGACAAAGCCTATTGCCAAGAAATTATAGCAACTGTAACACAGCAACGTAGCCACGCTGTCCGTCTTATTAATCTTTGTGGACAACTGAATTTATTAGAGTCCGCAGCCTTGATGAAAGACGCAGCCATGAATTATGTCAATGACTCTGCCCCTTTGCACTTGGCTTCGGCAGTTGATGCTCCTGTGTGTGCTGTTTTTTGTTCTACTGTGCCAGAATTTGGTTTTACCCCACTTTCTACGTACTCCACTGTTGTTAGTACAGAAAAGCCTTTAGCGTGTCGTCCTTGCGGTTTGCATGGTTACAAGGCTTGTCCCAAAGGGCATTTTGATTGTGGCAATACGGTTGATACAAAAAGGTTATTGGAAGTATTGAAAAATGAATAAGCAAACCTTATTTACCAAAATTTAACAAGCCAACATAAACTTAATGACACCCTGTAGAGTTGAAAGGAGGAACTTAAATCTAACAAGATATGATAAATTTTTTCGCAGTTGCCCTCATAGCTCTTGTAAGCTGTATTGGTGCAAATGACCGCAAAAGCCCTAATAACTTAATTCAACAAGCCAGTATGCCCGAAAATAATCTCTCAAAAACTGTACACGACTTTACACTGAAAACCATAGACGGTAAAGACGTGAATTTAGCTGCCTATAAAGGCAAAAAGATTTTGATTGTGAATGTAGCCTCTAAATGCGGTTACACGCCACAATACGATGAACTCCAAAAATTTCATGAGAAATACGGAGAAAAAGTAGCTGTTTTGGGCTTCCCTGCCAACAATTTTGGTGGACAAGAACCCGGTAGCAACGAAGAAATAGCTACTTTTTGTAAGAAAAACTACGGGGTAAGTTTTCAAATGTTTGCCAAAATATCTGTAACAGGCGAAGACCAACACCCACTTTACAAATGGTTAAGCACCAAAGCCGAAAACGGCTGGAATGACCAAGCTCCACGTTGGAATTTCTGCAAATACTTGGTTGATGAAAACGGAAAATTACTCAAATATTTTGGTTCAGGCGTAAAGCCGTTTGATGACGAAATTGTTAATTTGGTAAAATAAAAATCCTATTGATTGCAAACTCCGCAGGACTTTAAGCCCTTGCGGAGTTATTTTTTTCATCTCATTTTAAGCAACCTCTCCCCCTATTCCTCCTCTCTTTTCGGCTCTACAATGCTCAAATCTAACCGTTTCCACCAATGTTGAAATGACAACAAAGCCCACACATGATTTTGGTCATAGCTGCCTTGTTGGGCAATAGTTTGGCGTAAATTTTTGATGTAAGTAGGATTAAATACGCCTTGCTCACGAATAAAATCTTCGCCTAATAAACTATCTATCAATGACTTCAACTCTCTTTGATAACCTTTCATCAAAGGTACTTCGAAACCATGTTTAGGTCTTTGGTACAACTCTTTTGGCAAGACATGGCGAAAAGCATCTTGTAATATTTTTTTCTTCATACCACCGTCTATTTTGTAGGCTTCGGGCAGGGCAAAGGCATAATCTACCACTCTATAATCCATAAACGGCTCACGTACCTCCAAACTATTTGCCATAGACATAGAATCAACTTTGTGCAACATATCATTGGGCAGTACCAAATGACAATCTGCCAATAACATATCATTCAAATCTTTACCTGTGATATGTTTGGTAAATTGCTGTTGGCATTGTTCAATGGTGCTTTTTTGTATGCGTTGTTGTATCTCACTGCTAAACAGTTGATTAAGAGTGTTAGGCGGTGTAAAACAACTCAAAAACCAATACCTTTCCGCAGGCGAAAGTTGCATAGCTTTGCCCATTTTAACCAACTGCCGTACTTTGTTCGCAAAAGGATTGTTGCGAGATTGAGGCATTTTTTCTAAGAATGGTAAAAATTGTTGCACCAAATTTTCTACTGTTCCAGCGTGGCGGATTCTGTATTCACCTGCGTATTTGTTGTAGCCCGCAAAAATTTCATCTGCTCCATCACCAGACAAAGCTACAGTTACTTTTTGGCGTGTTTTTTTGCTCAAAATATAAAAGGGAATAGCCGAAGAATCTGCAAAAGGTTCTCCAAAAAATCCTAATAATTCTTGCACTGCCTCAAAAATATCATCATTACTTAGTTTAAAAACAGTGTGTGCTGTTCCTATTTTTTTGGCAACCAATTCGGCATAATGTGTTTCGTCAAAAAACGGTTCATCTTTGTAGCCTATTGAGAAACTTTGAATATTTTTATGAAACCCTGCTGCAATCGTAGCCACTACAGACGAGTCTATGCCTCCACTCAAAAAAGTTCCTACGGGTACATCTGCTATTAATCTTGACTTTACCGCATCTTCTAATAGCTCTACCAAGTGCCTTTGGGCTTTGTCATAGCTTTGTAAATACGGTTGGTAGTGTGTAGTTATGGCTTTACCCACTTCATAATAAGGGTGAATTTCCAAAGATTTTTTCTTGATTATGGCGTAATGGGCAGGTGGCAATTTGTAAATATCTTGGAATGCCGTATGAGGCGAAGGAATGTAGTGCAGTTGAAAATACAGTGCAATAGAATGGTAATCTATGCGTTTGGGCAAATTAAAAGCCAACAAAGAGTTTAATTCTGATGAAAATAAAAATTTATCTTCATCAAAATAATACAATAATGGTTTTATTCCCATTCTGTCCCTTGCCACAAACAAAGTTTCGTTGGCTTTGTCATAAATGGCAAAAGCAAAAAAACCTTGTAGTTTATTCAAACATTGTTCCTTGTATTGGATATAAAGATGCAGTAAAACTTCGGTATCTGACTGGCTTTTGAATTGAACTCCTTGATTTTCAAGTTCTTTTCTAAGAGATTGGTAATTAAAAATTTCGCCATTGAATACGATTGTGTAGTTTTCTGACTCGTCTGTCATGGGTTGGTGAGCCACTGCCGAAAGGTCTATGATAGACAACCGCCGATGCCCCAGTCCTACTTTTTCGTCATTAAAAAGCCTTGCAGCATCGGGACCTCTATGGGCTAAGGCTTCGTTGGCTGCTTGCAAATTTATCATATACATTCCGCCTATCATATTGAAGGCAAAAACGCCACTAATTCCGCACATAAGCAAAAAATTTGATGAAGTTCGTTTAGCGAATAAACATAAAAAAGGTGAGAAAATAAGCAATAGTAATAAATTTCTACACATCAGTAGAAAGATATGTACTACTTACTTGTTAGATTATTGTGGAGAATATTAGACTTTTTAAGTCTATTCAATTTTATAAATATAAATAGGTGTAATCTTTACAAAGATTACACCTATCAAGACTTTAAATCATATACCCTCTTAGTATTATCGATGTATAATGTTCAATAGTACAAAATTTACAAATCTTGGTACTGAATACGAAATTGCATCACACCTTTCAGTCGCCCTACATTGGCTTCTTGATTGGCTGTTAGCTGACAATTTACCTTGAATTTAACTAAAACTTGATTAAATCCTACCTCTTTTACTGATAATAACTCAAATACACTTCCTTCTTGTTGAGTTACAGAACTGTAGGCATATTTCGTTTGTGGCGAATTTTGTTCGTTATTAATAATGCTAATCTGATACTTTCCTTGTGGAGAAAAAGCAAAAGATGGAAATGGGTGTGCTAAATCATAACGTCCTTTCTTAAAAGAAGCCACAAACGCAGGGTAGTTATGAAAAGTAGGAATACTGTCTAATGTTTTATTATAGATATTGGGCAATACAAGCCTGATTTCTTGTAAATGCCATTTCCCATCAATCCAAGTTTCACGCATCAATTTAGCTGTGTAACTAATGAAATTAATATGACCATAATTTTTATTAACCCAGTGGTAAGGCATACGGTCGGTTTTTGTAAACCAGATAAAATCGCCAAACTCTTGCACATTGAGGCGGTGTCCTGCAAATTCAATATTAGCAGCAGCTAAAGTATCTACAATAGGATAATCAGCCTCATTAACCGTATGAATGACAGTAATTTTATCATTTTCCTTGCAATTTGTTAAAAACAAAAAAGCAGTTAAACAATGTGCTATGATTAGTTTAATTTTCATAAAATTTTAAGTATAGTAGATATTATTTTTTGAAGGGATAATAGTAATATACAATTTGTATAGTACCTTTTAAACGAGAAGTAGTAGGTTTTTGCCACTTATATAATGCCACAGCACAATCAATACGATAGGTTACGCAAAACTCTTTATTACTAATTCCTTTTATTTTGACAATCTCAATATTACTATTTTCAGTTTGATGAGGTACACCCAAAGAACTTATACTAAATGATTGTGTGAATCCAGTTTCGTCCATTACAGACCAGTCTATTTGATAACCATTATCTGTATAAATACGATTGATAGGTTGCTTACCCTTCGCGAAAAAGTACCAGAGGTTCGCAAAATTATAGTCTTTGTCTATGTTTTTAGGGTCTGTTATAGCTAAATGCGGTGTTTTGAACCTAAAATAGACTTGTTGGTAGGTGCCTCCAAATTCGCCTGCGGATTTAAAAAGAGAGAAGTGGTGGTATAAACCTGATGAGTCTTTATTAAAATACCTATGTAAACTGCGTGACCACTTAGATTCTGGTGTAATGTTAGCTTTCATAGGTACGCCATCTACTTCAATATTAATGGCTGTAATATCGGGCTGCACCTCAAAATTATTAGGAGGTGGCATGGCTTCTTGAGTACAATTAGTCAATAAAAGTAAACCCAAGCTAAAAATATTAAGGAAAAATTTCATACAATATTTTATTTAGTTTAAAAAAATAAGAACATTCTATAAATACGACCCTTTAAGAATAAAAATAGTTGCAATAAACTTTAAAAAATTTATATAATAAGTTGTATATCGTATCAAAGTGTATAAATAACGCAAGTTGCGTAGTGCTTTAAATGCCCCACCCACACCCTTCCAACTCAGTTGCTCCCCACAGGGAGGGGAGCTTGATTATCAGAGAGTTGAAAAACTCCCCTCCCTGTGGGGAGGGGGCGGGGGTGGGGCTAAACTAACACTACGCAACTTACGTTAAATACAGTGTTTTCTAAGAAAGCTATTTTAAGATTATTTAATTCAGCGAAGTGTTGCTATATCTATTTATAGTTACAAACATTTTCTATCTTCGCAACAGATTGGTTTCTATTCAACTTACTTTTTTTATGCAAAAAAATACTGTTCCCGTAGGCATAGGTGCAATGGCATACTATGTACCCTCTATCTATTTGGATTTGAAAGACTTAGCTCCTATTCGCCAACTTGATTATGACAAATTGAGCAAAGGTTTAGGCGTACTCAAAATGGCTCTACCCGATGTCAATGAAGATGCTGCAAGCATGGCAGCCAATGCCGTTTGGAAATTATTGACCACCTATCAGATAGCCCCCGAAAGTATTGGCAGACTATATGTAGGCACAGAATCGGGAGTTGATGGGGCAAAACCCTTAGCTACCTACATTTTAGAAATGCTTAACTCTCGATACAACGCCCAAAGAGGCACTGACCAACAACATTTTTTGTATTGTGATGCTATAGACATGACTTTTGCGTGTATCGGTGGGGTAGATGCTTTGCAAAATACATTGGACTGGGTGCGAGGTGGCGAAAATCGCACAGGAATTGTGGTAGCAACGGACTATGCCAAGTATGAAAAATTTTCGGGTGGTGAATATACACAAGGTGCGGGTGCAGTGGCTCTGTTAGTTACCCAAAATCCACGTTTGTTGGTCATCAACGATACTTGGGGAGTGGCTACGCAAAGTGAACATGACTTTTTCAAGCCTAAATTTAGTGAAACCCCTGTTTTTGATGGGCAATTTTCTAATAACTGTTATCAACAACGCCTACAAACGGCTTACCAACATTTTAAACAACAAAAAGTAGCTTTAGGCGAATATACACCTACTGATTTGCCTTCTGAAAAATGGTCGCAAATTATTTTCCACTTGCCTTACGCCTTTCATGGTAAGAGAATGTTTACAGAGATTTTTACCGAAGAAAGACTACAAGCCCCTCATAACAAGCAACTTAGCAAAGCAATAGGACTTACTACCGAAACATTGCCCAACAATAGCTTAGCTGAACTTACCAAAACTGTAGCCAAAAGTGAATACTATAATAGTTTTGTCAAAGACAAAATAGCTGATGGACAAACGGCTTCTTCGCAAATTGGTAATATGTACACCGCCTCTATTTTCATGGCATTGATGAGTAGTTTAGCTGCAAAAGTTGGGCGTGGCGAAGATATAACACAGCAAACCATAGGCTTTTGTGCGTATGGCAGTGGCTCAAAATCAAAAGTTTTTGAGGGAGTTGTGCAACCCACTTACAAAAATATTGTTTCCGCCTTCCAACTATTTGAAGACTTAGCCCAACGCCAAGCTATTGATACAGCTACGTATGAGCAACTACATGACAAAACACTGGCTACACCTATTTGTAAAGATAAAGGCAAATTTATTTTGCAAAACATTCTCAATGAACCTGTTACGCTGGCAGGGGCAAGGAAATATAGTTATTAATAAACCCCAAGTACATCTACTCAACCTATAAGGGTTATATACCTTATAGGTTTGAAACTGTTTTAACATAGCCTTCAAGGGGTTTATTTTAGAAAAATATTTTTTTAAAAAAATCTTTGTAAAAGCATAACTTTTCTGTTTTCTTTGCGTTAGGAAACTTAAAAAACTAAAAGAGTTTCCTACTTTTCTTTCGTTAATTAGACAAAACCCATTACCAAATTTACTAAAATAGTTATTATTGAGTATTGCTTCTTTATTTTATTCTTAAACATACTTAAATAGTTATTATATTATCTTACAAACTTTTACAACTCGACATCAACTATGGACACCAGAGAGAGAATTATTTTAGCAGCTAAAGAACATTTTATGAAATATGGCATTAGCAGAGTGCGAATGGACGACTTAGCAGCAGATTTGGGTATGAGCAAAAAGACTTTGTACCAGCATTTTGAAAGCAAAGAGGACTTGGCACACGCCGTAGCAGAGTATATGTTTGAAACCCATGAATGTACGATTTCAAATATTTTGAAAGATGAAACAATAGATTTTATTACGAAACTAAAAAATATTTTTGCATTTATCATAAACCATGCGGGTAAAATGACGGATAGTGTCATGCAAGACATGAAACGCAGTATGCCCCAATTATGGGAAAAAGTAGAGAATTTTCGCCAACATTCTATTCATAGAGAATTTAAAGAGCTAATAGAACAAGGTATTCGGAAAGGCTTATTTCGTAAGGACATCAAAGTAGATTTGTTGGTGAGTATGTATTTTGGTGCTATTCATTATACTATGCAACCAGAAGCTATGTCTAAGGCGACTTACACACCTTCTGAGGCTTTTAATGGTATTTTTAGGGTCTTTATGGAAGGTATTATGACTGAAGAAACCAGAAAAAAGTTTGTGGAGGCAGTGCAACACGAACAGTCTTTGGTCAATTAACCTCAAAAAAAATTATCTGATTACTAAACTTTTTTCAATTATTTACATCAAATAAGTATTCACTTTTCACCTTTAAAAATATGAAAACTACCTACAACACTTTTAAGAACATTTTGACAAAAAATTTCTTTATCAAACCTACAAAAATTGCTGCTAAAAGTCAGTTAAACAAAGATTTAGGGATTTCTTCTTTAGAGTTTGTAGAATTGGTGGTAACTGTAGAGAATATTTTTCACATAGAACTCAACGATAAAGAGTTGGAAAATATAAAAACGGTAGGCGAATTGGTTAGTTGTATAGACCGTAATTTAGCCAGCAAACATCCTAATTTATACCTAAGTGTTGCTTAATAAAAACAAGAAGAAGCCTAAGATTTTTTCTTAGGCTTCTTGTTTTATTATAGTTTCAATAGCACTCCTATTTGCACTGGCATCATCAAATGACTGTTTGTATTTATAGGAAATGCCTCAATAGGTGGAAGTTCCGAAAACCATTCAACATAAGTAGGCTTTGCTGTCAAGGTAAAAGATAAATTATCTGTAGCTTTGTAGGCAAACCCCCACTTAATAGCCAAATAGGCTTGCTGGTACATATCATGTGAGGATTTTTTGGTGCGTAAATCACTGATTTCTATTTGATTAAATATTGTACCAGCCTCTATACCCAATAAAGGCTGTAAGTTTTGCGAAGGCATAAAAGTTTTGAATAAGGTAAGCCCCAATCCGTAATTATCACTATTTAATTAGTGTGTATCACTATTATTATAGCAATTATATGAACTTACCGTAAAACCTATATTGGTCAAACTATCTCTAAAACCAAATGCAGCTTGAAAGCCCATAGGTGTATTCCAAAATTGTCCAATTTTACCTGTGTGTATAAAAAAACCTGTTTCAGCCGTAGCAAAAAAAGAGGCAGGTTTCTTTTTGGGTGTACTTTTTTCTTGAGCAAAAAGTGTAGTAGAAAAAGCTAAAAAAGCAGCTATACAAAGCAAAAATGGAGATTTTTTTCTAAAAATCATGTTGGTTCGCAGATAAATATAATTTTTTACGGAGCAAATTTTTAATTTCTTTTTGTAAGAACAAAATTAAATGCTATAATTTATGTTAATCTTTGGTGAACATAAAATAACCTCTAAACTATTTTAGCATAGAGGTTATTTTTATTCAGTAAGTATTATTGTAACAACTTATTCTACATTTACTTTTTCCGCTATCAAATAGTCATTGCGTTTGGGCGTAGCCAAAGAAATCATCTCTGCCAAAAAACCCGCCAAAAATAATTGGACACCAATCACTAAAGCCACCAAAGCCAAGAAAAACAGAGGTTGAGCAACTATGTCACGCACAGGTGTAATGTGATTCCAGAGTTTGAACTGCTTTTCTATAATCAAAAAAGCTGTAATCATAAAACCTACTAAAAACGATAACAAGCCCAAAGAACCGAAAAAGTGCATAGGCTTTTTGCGAAACCTTGTAACAAAAGTAATGGAGAGTAAGTCTAAAAAACCATTTAAAAACCTTTCTAAACCAAATTTTGTAGAACCGTACTTTCTGGCTCTGTGTTCTACTACCTTCTCCCCTATTTTCTTAAAACCATTCCATTTGGCTATAACAGGAATATAACGATGCATCTCACCATAAACCTCTATGTTTCGTACAACTTTTAGCTTGTAGGCTTTCAATCCGCAGTTAAAGTCATGGAGTTGGATACCTGAAAATAACCTTGTGATGTAATTAAAGAGTTTGGTAGGAATAGTCTTTGATAAAGGGTCATACCGTTTTTTCTTCCAACCCGATACTAAATCATAGCCTTGTACCATTATCATGTCGTACAAACTTGGAATTTCATCGGGGCTATCTTGCAAATCTGCGTCCATTGTTATCACAACACTGCCTTTTGCAGCCTGAAAACCCGTCTGTAGTGCAGCCGATTTGCCATAATTTCGCATAAAACTAATGCCCTTTACGTGGGTACTTCGTTTGGCTAACTGCTGTACGACCTGCCAAGAGTTGTCGGTGCTGCCGTCATCTACCATTATTATTTCATAACTTTTTTGGTGGTGTTCCATTACTCGCACTATCCAGTCGTGAAGTTCGGGCAGTGATTCTTCTTCATTGTATAAAGGAATGACCACAGAAATATCTATCATACGTATTTTATGCTATTAGATGAGGAGCTTGAGTAGTTAGGCATTGTAACAAGAGCTATGAGTTAAATGCCAGTCAAGCAAAAAAAAATTTATTTGCTTTTAGGCAAATAATACAATTTTTGCAAGCAAAATTATTCGCCTAATGGCAAATATACTACTATTTTTATTGTCTAAAAATCCGACTCAAGTTCTATCTTTTTATACTTAGAATGTTTAGCAGTTTCTTTTTCTTTCATGCCTTGATTGAAACAAACTCTACAACGTGGCTCGTATTCGTCTTTTTCACCCACCAAAATTTGTTGTTTCAGATTATTCAGCCTAAAAGAGAAAGAAGCAGGCTCACCACAACACACACAAATAGCCTGAATTTTGGTAACGAACTCCGCCATTGCCATTAGCTGTGGCATTACCCCAAAAGGTTTACCCTCAAAATCCATATCTAAACCAGATACAATGATTCGTTTTCCCTTATACGCCAACGCAGCCAATACTTCAAGCAAGGCTTCATCAAAAAATTGGGCTTCATCTACGGCGATTACGTCTGCATCATTGGCTAATACCAACATATCTTGTGGGTGTTGTACTACCACCGAATTTACCGAATTGCGGTTGTGCGAAACCACTTTTACATCATCATAACGCACATCTACAGACGGTTTGAAGATGACAATGCGTTGGCGAGCTATGATAGCCCGATTGATACGGCGTATCAGTTCCTCTGTTTTGCCTGAAAACATACAACCGCAAATTACTTCTATCCAGCCTTTTGACTTGCTTTTATTGGAAGGTTCTAAAAACATGAGTGTAATGTATCTGAATGTCCTACTAAAACTATTTTGCGAATATCTCAAAAAATGGTGCAATTACCTAACAAATATTGCTACGTTTTTGGCAAATATCTTAATACAATAAATGTTTTTTGGCATTGCTTCTCCAGCCTGCTTGTGATTCATAATTCACAAAAAAGATTTTAATATCTGCTTGCGACTCGTAATCTACAAAAAATACCTTTTTCTTAGCTTGTGAAGCATATTTTACAAAAAACCATTTACCATTGTTATCGCCAGCCTGCGATTCATAACTGACTTTATAGACTTTGAGGTCAGCTTGCGACTCATATTTAACTACATACACTTTTACGTCTGCTTGTGAAGCATAATCCACAGTAAAAATTTTTTGACCATAAACAGCCTGATGTGCTACTAATAATAGCCACAAAAAGAATAAAGTTTTCATAAACCTATAGTTTTCAAGATAAATAATCAATTTAGTCGTAAATAACTAAGACTCATAGCCTAGCCGTATATGTTGCCTTAGAAAGCAGTGCCTAAAGAACGTATAGATACATCTATATAAGTATCATGTAAGAAAGTTAAAAAAATTATCTCAAAAACACTTGAATTTTAGGTAGGTAATTCTACTTTAGAGAAAAACTTTGTAAGAAATCCGTTTTACCAATGAAAAAACTACTAACCACAATATATTTTTTAATTTTTTGTTTGCCCTTGTTTGCTCAAGATGACGAGAAACCACGTTTTAGAGTAACAGATGCTGTTTCAGACCCTCAATGTTCAGACTATGGGACAAAGTTTGAACGAGGCTATGTTACTGCCCCTAAAAACAAGTGGGTAAATGTCATGATTTATTTTCAAAAGAAAGATGGTACATTTATTAACCGTTTTTTTAGTAGAGAAGGCACAGGGTTTATAGAACTCAATTTGTCGGACTGTAGTTTTACAGGCAACTACTATGCGTATGCGTGTTACGCCTCCGATAATGCTTGTAAGTTTCCAAGCAAAGAACAAGTAATTAGCAGGCACAAAGAAATTCAAGAAACCAAACAGCCATCTTGTAAAATAACACGCACTATACAATTTAAGTGTGAAGATGGTGGTTCAAGCACACTCTTAGAGTCTGCCTTTGTATATTCTCCAACAGGTGGAGCAGTGGATATTACTGTTTTTTTGGAGAAAAAGAACGGAGACTGGCGTAAAAAACATTATACATTTTATGGTACAGGCTTATTAATTCTAAATATAAAAGACTGCGACCTCACAGGAAAATATAAAATTACGGTGAACTACAGCACCCATTAATCATAACTTATTGTGTTGTTTATCGTATAAAAAGGTACAACACAAACAATTAGTAAGTAATTTTTTGCTCTAAATTCATCAAAATAAGATACCCTCTTATCGAGCTGAATTAAAATGCTACTTCATCATTTCTAAAAAGTCATTTATTTTAAACATTCAAACTATGTCTATCTGGGATAAAATTAAAGGTCAGTTGATTGATGTCATCGAGTGGCTCGACAACACACGAGATACTATTGTATTTCGTTTTGAAAGACAAGGCAACGAAATTAAATATGGTGCACAACTCATTGTAAGAGAATCTCAAACGGCGGTTTTTATCAATGAAGGGCAATTAGCAGATGTTTACCCACCCGGTACGTACACCCTGACAACACAAAATATGCCGATTTTGACAACCTTAAAAAGTTGGAAATTTGGCTTTAATAGTCCGTTCAAGGCAGAAGTTTATTTTGTAAACACAAGAGTATTCAATGATATGAAATGGGGAACTAAAAACCCTATTATGTTGAGAGACCCCGAATTTGGTCCTATTCGTATTCGTGCTTTTGGTGGTTATACCTTTAAAGTGGCAGATGCAGGAAAATTTTTGCGTGAATTGGCAGGAACAAATGCCGAATTTTACACCGAAGACATTGGAGAACATCTTAGAAATGAAGTAGTTACAAGATTTACGGATATTGTAGGCGAAAGTAAAATTCCTGTCTTAGACATGGCAGCCAACTACAATGAATTTTCGGCGTATGTAAAAGAAAAAATAGCACCGGGGCTTTTAGAAGAATACGGTATTCAGATACAAAAAGTATTGATAGAAAATATTTCATTGCCACCAGAAGTAGAAAAAGTGCTTGACCAACGTACTTCTATGGGTATTTTGGGCAACATGGGGCAATTTACACAATACCAAATGGCAAATGCTTTGGGCAATGCTGCTAACAATCCGTCTGGCGGTTTGGGCGAAGGCATGGGCTTGGGCATGGGTGTAGGCATGGTACAAAACATGATGAATCAGATGAACCAAATGAATCAGGTGAATCAGCAAAATACGCCTCCACCACCGCCACAAATGGTACAGTATTTCGTGTCTGTAAATGGACAACAAACAGGCCCCTTTGGTATGCCACAACTCCAACAAATGGTACAAATGGGGCAACTTACGCAACAAACGTATGTGTGGAAACAGGGCATGGCAGGTTGGGCTTTTGCTAATCAAGTCCCTGAATTAGCTAGTTTGTTTGGGGCTGTTCCGCCACCTCCTCCACCACCAATGGCATAGTGTAAAATAAAAAATCTTCATAATTAGATAAAACTTTCCAAGCTAAGACTTGGAAAGTTGCCTTTAGGCGACTTATTAAAGATTGTAATAAATTTTGTATCAATTTGCTTACATAGCATTGATTCAAACTTGCTTAAAGGCAACTTTACTATTTACTACTTCACCACCACCAATTTCCCTGCATAACTAATCTTTCTTTCCCCCGACTGCACCCACAAACGGTAATAATACATACCTGCCGACAGGTGTGTCAAAGGGTAATTGTTTTGGTAGCCGTTTTGTTGAATGACAATTTGCCCCAGCGAATTGTAAACCACTAAACCATTGTTGGGGTATTTTTCTATGTTTTTGATGTGCCAATACGGAAAATGAGCATCGCCCACACTCACCAAAGACGGAATGACCAAACAGTTTTCGGTGCTATTGATACGTATAGTTTGCTCTTGAACTTGTCCTTTACAGCCCGAAGCATTCGTTTCTTGGACTTTCACAAGGGCATTTTGTGTAGCATTTTTCCAACTTACTACTATTTCTTGCGTGCCTTGACCTGCTACAATTTCGCCACCTTGCACCGTCCAAACATAGGTAGAAGTCGTTTCACTGTCATAACGGTAAGTCGTTTGCACTTCATTTTCACAGATTTCTGTCAAACCAACAATAGTTTTGGGCAAAGGTGTTGGCAATACATTTACCGTTAGTTTTTCAGAAGTACCTCTGCAAATATCTGTGCGGGTTGTGCTGTTTTCTGTTACCCAAATGCGGTGCTGCCCTACCCCATTCCAACGTACTGCTATGCTGTTTTTGCCTTGTGGACTTTGCAAAGTTCCGCCCTCTACGTGCCATTCATACACCGAACCATTTGTAAAATTCGTGGTGTAAGTCTGTAAATTATCGGCTGTCCAACAGATTTTTGTGCTACCCGTAGGCAATGTAGGACGCAATTCAGGCAATATTTTAACAGCTAATTTAAAACTATCCACACAACCCGTAACAGCTTGCACGATTGCCACTACTTCGGCATTGGTGTTGGTACTGCCCCAATTTACATGGATACTGTCCGTTTTAGCTGTCAAACTAAGGTTGCCACCACGCACCACCCAACGAATTTTTACCCCACTATTGGCAGGCAAACTATCTAATAAGTATATTTTGTTACTTAATTTTCCTGTTTGTTGGTCAAAGTCATAAAGCACTGGAATAGAAAATATGGTACTAGAATTTAACAAAGACATATTCTCTATGGTACTTACTCTATTTCCTTGGGTAGAAAAATTGATGTACATATTACTATCCATTGTATTACCTAAATTAGGTAAGGAAGATTCTATTGCTGCTTGAATGCCATTTGTTGTAATTTTATAGGAGTAGTAACACCCTGACTTTACCCAATCGTGTGTGAATAACCAATAACTTTGACAATCTGCCCCTATAGTAGCTGCCATGCTATATCCAACTCTGTCCCGAAGTCTTATATTTTTTTGTATTACTTTCCCTTTTCCATTATTTTGACTCATGTCTATCATGCTATAAAATAATCCATTAGTAGCATCATTTTGGAACAAGTAATACAAGTGAATAGAGGCAGGATTAGGAACTATTATTATAGGTTGTTGCATATAACAGTTTGTACGTGCAGCGCAAGTTTGCAATCCACTACCATTTTCTATTATTTGGTGTTGGGCATTATAAATATTTAGTCCATCTGAGTAGAACAACAAATTACCATTTTTGTCTGCAATTGTGCTACTTCCCCAAGAGAGTTGGGTAATAGAAAGAGGTAAGGGCGAAATAATGGGTGGTGTAACTGTAATTTGTGGGGAGAATTTTAATAGATTACCACTGATAAGCCAATGAGAGGCTTCTTGTTGAGCAATAATAGAGGTAGATAATATTATAAAATAAAGTAAAAAAACAAATTTTTTCATACGTTTTTATGAGTGGGTTAAAGCATAAAGTATTTAGGTTACGTTTATTGAAAATATTTACAAATAATTGTTTATGAATAGCTTACAGCTACTCTACCCGATAATTTTTTAACTTATTGATTGACAGTGATTTATTTTATGTTTTATTATTTGACAAACCCTTTCTATCCATTCTTGCAACTCGTTTTCTACTTTATTTTTAAGTAATCTTCGCCA
>Ga0209278_1000277_pt1 | contig 48412 bp, 33 predicted proteins | sample JI81BgreenDNA_FD_187504 | JGI IMG/M metagenome (GOLD analysis project Ga0209278, IMG submission 187504) | Wastewater effluent complex algal communities from Wisconsin, to seasonally profile nutrient transformation and Carbon sequestration -... | ecosystem: Engineered > WWTP > Effluent > Algae...
GATCACGCTACAGGTCCGCGGCCCTGGGAGCTGTGATCTGGATGTGACCGAGAATGTGGTTGTGAATCCGTTGCCAAATGTCCAGTTTACAGTTCAGAATGTACTTTGCTTTGGAGGAACAGGTTCAATTACCTTGTCATCTGGCGGTGCATCAGGAAACACCTATGTCCTGAATACGGGAGTCACAAACACCACAGGAGTTTTTACTGGTCTGACAGCTGGCAATTATTCAGTTGTGGTAACGAATAGTTTTGGATGCGAGCAGAAGCTGGACTATACCATTACCCAGCCCCAAGAGCTTAAGATTACAGCGGTAGACTCTGCTAATCCGACATGTGGAGCAACAAATGGAGAGATATCCTTTGATATTATTGGCGGGACGAAAGATTACCTAGTCAAGATAAACGGTACAGTGGTGAACAGTACCAATTTTGATTTTTCAATAACTGGAAACACCTATTTGGTTGACAACTTAAATCCGGGAACCTACTCCATCGAGGTGGAAGATGTCAACCTATGTAAGGTGTTAGCAGCTAACCTTTTCACTTTGGTCAATGATGCAGGGATCACCATTGTTTCTCTTCCGATGACTGACAAAATATGTGAAGGAGGAGTTGCTGAATTTCCACCACTTTTGACAGTACCTACGGGTGTGACTCCAAAGCTAACGTGGTATTTTGATGTCAATGCGACGTTGCCAATTGTGTCCTCTACAAATCCTGCCCCGGACGGAAACATTTACCAAATTTTACCGACAGGGGAGTTGAAAGTGTCCAATCTTAAAGAAGGTACCTTCAAATACTACTTGGAAATTTCAGGTCCCGGGATTTGTGATCAAGTTACAGAGGCTACGGTTGAAGTATTGCCATCTATCAAGGCTACAGCTTCACCTACTCCAGTAATTTGTCTTGGCGAATCCAGCGGGAAAATTCAGATTTCTGCTCCAACAGGCGGAAGTGGCGTATACGAATTTAGCTTAAATGGCACCACTTGGCAGTCTAATCCTCTTTTTCAGGGGCTTCCCGCAGGAACTTACACTGCATATGTAAGAGATAATAGCGGACTTAATGGCTGTCAGCTAGTAATTCCTGACATTCAGATCGCATCTCCATCCGCACCTATTGAAGAAAAGCAAGGTGTAGAATTACCAGTCTCTTGTGGATTGGATAATGGTGCCATAAGAAATGTATTGGTGACAGGAGGGTGGGGTAAATTCAACTTTGAATGGAGGAAAGACAATCCTACAACAGGCCCTCTACTTTCTCAAGGTACTCTAACAGGAATTGAAAACTTGGCTCAAGGAGATTATTTCCTCATTGTAAAAGATGATTTGGGTTGTACTGCAGTTTTTGATTATAAAATAGGAAAGGCTTCGGATCCGGTTTATGAATTGATTGATCCTATCGACGCCTGTTTTGGAAGCCCAATCCAGATTTTACCAATCCATATTGCTCCAAATCCTAGCTTACCTCCTGCTGCACCAACAGAAATCAGATGGTATAGAGGGCCAAATCAGGCTGGACTGATTTCAAATGGTCCTGATCCATCCACACCAGCTATAATTTACACTATCGAAGATTCTGATTGGCTCAATCCTTCGCTAGAAATAGAGAATTTACCAGTCGGAACGCATGATTTCTATTTTTATGTCGTATGTACTGGACAAGAGATTAAAGTAGATGTAGAAGTTTTTGATACGCCGAAAGTTGTTTTTGAGACAGATCCGGTTTCCTGTTTTGGAAGTTCTGACGGTAAAATCAGGCTAGTATCAGGTACTATTCCCGAATATACCTATTCTGTCAATGGAGCTCCTGCGATTTCACTTTCAGCACTTCAAGCACTTAGCTTTGCTTCAGGGACCTATTCAATTCAGGTAAACACGCCGGCAGGATGTCCTCAGATTGAAGATGTTGTAGTCGATAGCCCATCCGGTCCATTGGAAATTGAGCTAATATCCAAAGAAGACCCAACTTGTAATCTGGACAATGGACAGATTGTACTTCGTTTTAAAGGTGGAAATCCAGATTATAAACTTACCAGAAATGGCGTTCCTCTTACGGGTTTTGATTTATCAAGTGATGGAATTGATATAACTGTCAAAGACTTGGCAGGGGGTATTTATCAATTTGAACTTTCAGATCAAAAGAATTGCAATCCTGCTAAACTTTCCGTTACACTCACTCCGAGGGAAGTGCCTGTATTTTCAGTAAATGGAGATGAAATCTGCGAATTGGATCCCTTGACAGGAGCTCCAAATACAGCAACATTGACTCCTCAAGTAGTAAAACTTGCCAATTCTACACCGATTTATTCCTGGTATTATTTGAATGCTTCCAATGCGGAAGTGAAAATCAACTCGGGTGACCAAGTATTAGGAGGTACAGCCGTTATTACTACAACCGGTGAGTTGGAATTGACCGGAGTTCCGTCAAGAAGTGCTCCCTATAAGTTTTTGCTTGAGGTAACAGGGGATTTAGTTTGTCCTGGACCTAAACTGGAAGCGGAACTTAAGGTGAACTTTACACCTGAGGTTGTTTTCGAAAAAACAGATATTCTTTGTTTTGGAGAATTGAAAGGAAAGATCGCCGCGAAGTCTGGAATTTTACCAGGATACACTTATACGCTTAATAATAATCAGACTAACACGACGGGTATTTTCGAAAACCTTGCGGCAGGAGTCTACACGATAGAGGTCAGCAATGGTACAGCCTGTATCCAAACTCTGCAGATTGAGATTGAGCAACCAGATGCTCTGACTATTGAGGATGTTGAATTTATTGACCCTACTTGTGGAGCCATCAATGGTGAAATCGTCTTTGAAATCTCCGGTGGGGTAGGACCTTACCAAATAACCATCAATAATAAGCCACTCAGCTCTGCCAATTATACCTTTACTCAGGTTGCAGGTGAAATTACTGTACAAAATCTTGCTCCCGGCGCGTATTCAGTAGCAGTAACTGACGCCAACTCATGCCAATCTACCAGAACGAATCTATTTACTCTAACCAATAATCCAGGTTTAAATATAGAGTCTAAACCTGTAGAAGAGGAAATTTGTGAAGGCGAGGTAGGAATAATCACCCCTGATCTCACAGTGCCTGTTGGTGTAAATCCTACCCTTAGGTGGTATAGGGATGCCGGTGCTTCCCAAGAAATTTTATCCTCACCAACACCTGCTCCCGATGGTCTGATTTACCAGATCAACGGTCAGGGAGTTCTCAGTATCAGTAATTTGCCGGATGGAGTATATACTTATTTCCTTAGAATAAGTGGCCCAGGTATTTGTACTCAGATAACGCCTGCAGAATTGACAGTGGTTGCCAAGCCTGTTGTTTCCATTGGAGTACAGAATATCAATTGTTTCGGTGCCAATAATGGGTCTGTCTCTGTGACTACCGGACATGATGCCTCTTACACCTACACACTAAGCAGTGGAGCATCAAATAAAACTGGTTCATTTTCAGGTCTTGCGCCAGGCCAATATACCATGGAAGTGGAGAATAGCTCCGGCTGTATTTTAATACTGGATTTCGAAGTAGATCAGCCGGATGACTTGATTCTCCAAAAAGTCGACTTTACCAATCCTACTTGTGATGCAGACAATGGTGAGATCAGATTTGATATCAAAGGTGGAACGGGTGATTACACTGTCCTTGTAAATGGAAAACCTCTGAATAGTTCTAACTATTCTTTCATCCAATCAGGATCAATTTATCAAATAAAGAATCTGGCACCGGGCAATTACTCCATTGAGGTGACAGATGAAAATGGTTGTAAGAAGATCGCTAATTCTTTGTTTACTCTCGTCAATGAAACAGGCATCTTAGTGGCTGCTTCGCCAGTTTTGGAAGATATTATGTTGGGTGAGGTAGCGGTTGTCGCCCCTGACCTTACTATTCCTTCCGGCGCTGTGTTTGAATTAAAGTGGTATTTCGATGAAAATGCAACGCAGCAAATTGTATCCAGTCCAAGTCCAGTAGCTAACGGAGTGATTTATCAAATAGACAACAACGGAGTCTTAAGCATCGCTGATCTTGCACCCGGTACCTACACTTACTATTACGAAATCACAGGAGATGGAATCTGTGTAAGCATCACAGAAGCAATAGTCGTTGTAAAATCTCCTCTGACAGCAGATATCGTTACCAAAGGCGTCACTTGTTTTGGTGGCAGTGATGGCAGTATTTCAGTGGAAAATATCGTAGGAGGTAATCCTCCGTTAAGTTTTAGTCTGGATGGAATTACCTGGCAGAACTCGCCAAAATTTGAAAACTTACCTGTTGGTACTTATACCGTTTACATTACTGATGGCACCATAGCTGTAGGCTTCCTGACAAGCTTTGAAAATATCGTAATCGCTACAAATGCTACTGAAATCGTAGCAAATTCTCCTGACAGCCTACCTGCGACTTGTAACCTTCCAAATGGTGCCATCCGAAATTTGGTAATTAGCGGGGGGACTGGTACGTATTCATTTGAATGGAGAAAAGATAATCCGACTACCGGTACTATTCAGTCAACAGGGTCTTTGACCGGAATCGAGGGCGTATTCCCGGGCACATACTTTATCACTGTCACGGATAGTAATGGATGTACAGCAGTTTTTGAATTTAAGATTGATGACCTCCCTGAGCCGGTGTACGAGCTCATTCCTCCTATCAATGTTTGTATAGGGGAAGAAGTCAATATCAAGGCCTTATTTTTGGCACCTAATCCTCCTCAGCCTACATCTCCAACAGAAATCCGTTGGTATATGGAAGCAGGCCAAGTAGGATTGATTGCTAATGGTCCTGATCCTTCAAATCCTGCTGTTAGTTATACAATTGACAATACTGATTTGTTAAATCCAGAGCTGACTGTCAATAATCTGCCTGCCGGTACCCATGACTTTTACTTATATATAGCGTGTACAGGACAAGAGATCAAGGTTGATGTGAGTGTCTTTGATCTTCCAAAAATGGTATTTGAAACCAGTCCAGTCACTTGTTTTGGAGATTCTAATGGCAAAATTAAATCAATATCAGGTGCTCTACCTGACTATACCTATCAACTTGACGGAGGCACACCGATCTCTTTACAAGCGCTCGAGTCGCTCAATCTCCAAGCAGGGGCCTATTCGCTCGAAATACTTACTCCCGCAGGATGTGCACAGCAGCTTTCATTGACAATTGACGGACCATCCGGACCTCTATCCATAGCAGATGTGACTTCATTAGATCCCGGATGTGGAGCTGACAATGGAAGAATCCGTGCAAGAGTTACCGGTGGATGGCCTCCTTACAAGATTGACCTGATAAAAAATGGGGCTATTCTGATTACCCAGACGCAAGCTGTTGCTGACATAGCTTTTGATAATTTGGCTGTTGGGGATTATGAAATAAAAATCACAGATGAAAAAGGTTGTATTGTGGATTCGGGTCTAATCAAACTGGTAGATGGGCCTACCCAAATCCTAATTGACAATCAGATTGAATGTGAAGGAAATACAGTTCGTCTCAAGCCGACCTTAGATCCTCCTGCTACGACGTATTCGATCCAATGGTTCTTTGATGCAGCATTATCCCGACCAATTATCTCAAGTAATGCGCCTGATGTCAATGGAATTACTTATCAGATCGCCACAGATGGTACATTGACCATCACAGGGTTGCCTTACTCACCATCACTTTATCGGTATTTTGCGACGGCTTCGGGGCCCGAGGTTTGCGAAGGATTTGTTGCAAATCCGACAGTGCGGATAGATCAATTACCAACGCTTACAGCTTCAATAGTTGCAGAGAAGTGTTTTGGAGAGGGAGGCACTATTCAGATTAATGCTACAGGGGGACTGGGAGGATACCAATACAGTTTAGATGGTGTAACGTATCAAAACTCCAACACCTTTAATTTGGCACAGGGCACCTACTCTGTAAGTGTAAAAACGGGTCAGGGTTGTATTTCTACTATCTCAAATCTGGTAATTACAGGTCCTTCAGCACCAATTGTCGTAGAAAACTTGACTTCCTCTGATGCTACCTGTCTGCAAGCTGATGGTAGAGTTAGTTTTAGTTTGAAAGGTGGGTATGGAGGATATCAGGCAGACATTTACTTAGGTTCTGCCTTATTGGATAGTCAAGCAGCCAATGCCGCCGGCCAAGTTACATTCAATGGCTTGAGAGCAGGTACTTATGATGTGGTAGTAAGAGACTCGGGAGGATGTGAGGTTCGTTTCAACGGTTTGTTTGAAATCAAAAATATCCCTACACCGATTACTGTCGCCGATGAGCAAATCTGTGAAGGAGAGTCAGCTATTCTGATTCCTACTGTTCCGGCCCCTGCTACCGGAACCACCTTTACTTGGTACTTTGATGCACAAGCTACAAGGCCAATACCAAATGGCTCTTCTGCCAATGTTACCTACTCAATGGCACTCGATGGAAGACTGACGATTTCAGGGCTTTTGGCCGCCGGTAGTCCATATCAATATTATGTGAAAGCTTCTGGACCGCAAGTTTGTGAAGGAATCATTGAAAGCGCCTCTGTTTCAGTTACTGAAGTTCCAAATCTTAGGGTTTCCAACCCGTCAATAATTTGTGATCCTACCGGAACAGTGGATTTGAGAGATTATATCCAAGGGTTTAATCCGACAATTTATGATTACAATGTAGTTTCTCCTTCTGGAACTATCCTTCGCTTAGATCAATTGAGTACAATCAACCTATCGGGGGAATATCGGGTAAGTAGCTCGCTGAAAGGTACAGGCTGTTGGAATCAGCCTCAACGAATTTTGGTGGTGATTGCTGATCTCTTGTTGGAGGCCGAGTTCAACTATTTGGTAGACCTAGGTGGTGGGAATATATTCGTCAACCGGGATATTCCGTTAGGCGAGGACGTGTATTTTAATGATCTGAGCAGAGGTAACGCGGTGAAATGGACTTGGGATTTTGGTAATGGAGACAGTAGTGCCGAACAAAATCCTGTTTATACTTACAATGATGTAGGGTCCTACACCATCAAGCTCAGAGTCCTTGATAATATTGGCTGTGAGTCGATCTATGAAATGCAGGTAAACGTGATCGATGATTTCAGAGTGATTGTTCCAAATGCCTTTACTCCTCAGGGTTTAAAAAATCAATACTTTAAACCCGAATTCAGGGGCATGAACAGTGTTGAATTTTACATTTTCAATACTTGGGGTGAATTGATTTATCAAACCAAATCATTGGAAGATCGCGGCTGGGATGGAACACATAACGGCAAGGATGCTCCAAACGGAAATTACGTTTACCGAGGAAGGTTCGTAAGTAGGGGGGGAGAAGTGATTGAAAGAGCTGGTGTATTTATCCTTATCAGGTAACTTGTCTAAGGTTTATTTTCGGTTTGAATGAACAAAGACTCCTACAAATGATTTAGTAGTTTGTGCTTAATAGATAAAAAAAGGAAATCTAACGAGATTTCCTTTTTTTTGCTCCTTGAATAAATTTAGCCAGATTTTTTAGAATTTATTTTTTAGTTTTGGGTTAATTTGGATCAACTTCCAGAAACTTATCAGGATAATTCTTTATCTAATTTTAACGGGAAAGGAGGTAGTTAATTTAAACTTTAGCACTAGGTTTTGGTAACGTTTCATTGGAGTTTTCACTGTTTATCCACAATGTATCTTCATTGGTAAACATACGTTTGGTCACTTTACTTGTAGAACTGGAAGTCTGGAAAACAAAGGTTGTCTCTATTTGCTTTGATTATTCATTTTTTGGCTTGAGTTGAATTTGGGATATTCCGATTTTAGCATCAATTTGAACTTGAATTCGAAAATCAAAACATGCCAAGAGTAATTTTATTGACGGGAAGTGAGATCAGACATGCTTTTTTCAGGAAATTTTTGGCAAAACTGCCAGACATCAACTTGGTCAGAACGTACTGTGAAACCCCAATTTCCATCGAAGTTTTGATCAAAGGGGAGGATAAAAAAGACCTTCGTAGCCTTCATTTGCAAGCGAGAACTCAAGCTGAAGAAGATTTTTTCGGGCTTTTTGTCAAGTCATCTGAAGACTTATCGAATCCCAAATCGATCGAAAGAGGCTCAATCAATGATGAAGGCTATGTACAGGAGATCATTGATCTCAATCCGGACTATTTGGTAGCCTATGGGTGTTCTATTATCAAATCCGATCTGATTAAGTATTTTGAGGGTAGATTTGTTAACCTTCACCTTGGACTGTCGCCTTACTACAGGGGAGCTGCTACCAACTTTTGGCCTCTCGTAAATAATGAGCCCCAATTTGTAGGGGCTACATTTATGCACCTTGATGCAGGTATCGACACAGGTAAAATCATTCATCAGCTCAGGGCGAAAATAGTCCCATTTGATACCGTTCATACCATTGGTAATCGCTTGATAAAAGATGCTTGTGAAGTTATGGGTAGAATACTCACTAAAGGACCCGGCAATCAAGCTTTTTCTATTTCGAACCCAACTTCCTTTGTAGAAAAAGTATATCGAAACAAAGACTACACTGAAGAATCAGTGAGAAAGTTGTACGACAATTTCAATCAAGGAATGATAGAGGCATATTTGCGTGATGCAGTGGCGCTTAATTCATCTTACCCTATCATTGAAAATCCTCTTTTTTTATCATGAAGTCGATCATGTACCACTACGTGCAAAAGGATCATCCCCTTTTGCCTTACTTTAACCATCTCGATGTAGAAGATTTCAGGCATCAGCTTGATTATTTTGAGTCAAATTTCGGATTTGTATCCAAAGAAAGTTTCTTGAATAGTTTAACCACAGGTGAACCTGTGGATGGAGTGATCCTGACCTTTGATGATGGATTGAAGTGTCACTTTAGTGAAGTTTTTCCGATTTTGATGGAAAGGGGATTGTGGGGATTGTTCTATGTTCCAACAGGTGTTTTTAGTTCTCAAAAAGTGCTTGATGTTCATCGGATTCATGTTTTGCTCGGAGGCGGAGACTCTTCAGTGATTCTCAATGAGCTGATGACTTTAGTACACCCTGACCAGCTTATCGATCAAGGAAGAGTTGACTTTACCCAAAAGACATACCTTATCCAGAAAAATGATGATGCTACAGCGCTGGTAAAAAGGATGCTCAATTACTACATCTCCTATGAATTCAGAGAGGAAATCTTAGATCAACTCTGTCTCAAATTTGTAAATCCAGAATTGTTGAAAGTTGAAACGATTTATGCTACAAAAGAAGAAATGCTGGCCATGGAAACAGGCGGGATGATCATTGGTTCACATACGGTCAGTCATCCTGTACTATCAAAGCTGACACCCAATCAGCAATACAAAGAGATTCAGCCTTCTTTCGAAACGTTGGCTTCTTTTGGTCTTGCTCTTCCTGTCAAAACCTTCTGTTATCCCTATGGTGGATTCCATTCCTTTACAGATGAGACAGAGCAATTGCTTAAGGATCAGGGATGTCTTTTTTCCTTCAATGTAGAATCACGAGACATCGAAAGAAATGATTTACTTTTCCGCCCTCAAGCTTTGCCAAGATATGACTGTAATGAATTTCCATTCGGTCAAGTGAAAAGACTAAAAAACATAGCCGGATGATCGATTCTACAGTCAGACTAATAGAATTTCCGAAAATCTCTGATCCTCGAGGTAAATTGACCTTTCTGGAGTGTCCAAAGGTGATTCCTTTTGAGATAGAACGAGTGTTTTGGACTTATGATGTCCCGGGAGGTGAACACAGGGGAGGGCATGCGTATCAGCAACAGACTGAAATCATTATTGCTCTCAGTGGGAGTTTTGATGTGGTCGTGGTATCAAGTAGGGGTGAAAGTCAAAAATATACCCTAAACAGGTCGTATTATGGCTTATATATTCCACCACATACCTGGCGACATATGGAAAATTTCTCCACTAATTCGTTGAGCTTGCACTTGAGCGACCACGTATTTGATGAAAGTGACTACATTCGAGATTTTAATGATTTTGTGAATTATGGTAGGATTCAATGATTCCAGAGTTGACGATGTTCAATTGATCACTTTTCCCAAAAACCATCAGGTAAAAGGAAATATTACAGCTATAAACTCAGGTCTTGAAATCCCTTTTTCTGTCAAGAGGGTGTATTACTTGTATGATATCCCTGGTGGAGAGTCAAGAGGCGGACATGCGCATAAGGCACTCAGGCAATTGATTGTAGCTGGCAGTGGGAGTTTTGATTTGGTGCTCGATGACGGAGTCCAGACTAAAACTATCCGACTTTCTCAGCCCTATGAAGGAGTGCTCATACCTCCGGGTATCTGGAGAGAACTTACTTCTTTCTCAAGCGGAGCCATTTGCTTAGTCTTAGCGTCGGAGGTTTTTCAAGAAGAAGATTACTTAAGGAATTATGAAGATTTCCAATCTAGAAAACATTCGAATACACCCAACCGCTGAGGTATATACCACAAAGATTGGTGAGGGTACAATGGTTTGGCAATTTGCCGTCATTCTACCTGATGCTGTATTGGGTAAAGATTGCAATGTCAATGCCCATGTCTTTATCGAGAATAAAGTCACAATTGGTGACAGAGTCACTATCAAATCAGGTGTTTACCTCTGGGATGGACTTACAGTAGAAAGTGACGTAATGATAGGACCCAATGTCACTTTTACCAACGATAAATACCCGCGGTCAAAAAATAAAAACTATCAACAATTGGATACGATTCTTCGGGAAGGCTGTAGTATTGGTGCAGGATCTATCCTTTTGGCTGGATTAGAGGTAGGAAGCTTTGCCATGGTGGCTGCTGGGGCCTTGGTCACTAAAAGTGTCCCTAATCATGCCTTGGTTCTTGGAAATCCAGCAAAAATCGTAGGCTGGGTGGGATACGATGGAGTTCCCATGAAACAAACTAATGGACTTTGGATAGATTCCAATGAAAATTCTTGGAAGGTTATCGATGGAAAACTAAGCAAACAATGAAAATTCCTTTTTTAAGTTTTGGTGGGATGCATCCCGCACTGCGTGAAGAAATGATACAAGTATTCACCGAATTCTATGACGGTCAATATTATGTATTGGGCAAGTCTGTCGAGCAGTTTGAAACAGAATATGCCGCATATAATAAAGTCAAGCATTGTGTAGGGGTGAGTAATGGATTAGATGCCATTTACCTTTCTCTGAAGGCCTTGGGTATAGGTCCCGGAGATGAGGTAATTGTTCCTTCAAATACGTTTATTGCGTCTGTATTGGCAGTTTCTTATACCGGAGCGAAACCCATATTTGTAGAACCTAACGAACTGACCTACAATATTGACCCCAAGGAGATCCAAAAAGCCATAACACCTCACACCAAGGCGATCATTCCTGTTCATCTGTATGGCCAAGCGGCAGAAATGCCGGAAATCATGGCTATCGCTCAGGAAAATGGACTTTGGGTGGTAGAAGATAATGCACAAGCTCACGGAGCCGTATTTGATGGTAAGATTACAGGAAGTTTTGGCCACTTAAATGCGACTAGCTTTTATCCAGGCAAAAATCTTGGTGCTTTGGGAGATGCCGGTGCGGTGACGACTGATTCTTTGGAATTTTATGACAACATAAAGAGCTTAAGAAACTATGGCAGCCGAGTGAAATATCACAATTCGGAAATAGGTCATAATATGAGGCTCGATGAGTTACAGGCAGGGATTCTTTCCCTGAAGCTCCAACATCTCAACGATTGGACTGTAAAGCGCCAGCAAATTGCCAATTGGTACTTGGCAAATCTTAAGGATTGCAATTCGATTCATTTGCCTTATACACATCCGCAGGCTTCCCATGTCTACCACTTGTTTGTAATCCGCTCCCAAAGACGTGATGAGCTCCAAGAGTATCTTCGTCAAAATGAGATTGGTACGCTGATTCATTACCCGATTCCACCTCATTTGCAAGAGGCATATAGGGGGCTAGGCTATCAACAGGGTGATTTCCCGATTGCTGAAAACTTGGCAAAAACTGCACTAAGCCTACCAATATGGCCGGGAATGACCGAAGAAATGGTTGAAGTGATCTGCGGATACATTAGAAAGTTTCAGGATTCTTGATCTTTGACCAGTCAAAAACAACCTATTGCGTAGCTGTTAACTTATAGCTCTTAATCTTCTGGAATAGGATAAGGGGTAGCAATAGATTGAAATCCCGGCTTATCTTTTTCTGATACTAATCGCAAGTTGAATTAGTATGGGAGGAATTAATGAAAGCAATACTGTTTTTGATTTTTGAAATATCGGTCTATCCAAGCTGCTTGTAGTTTGACCAAAGTACTTTTGAAAATCTTTGTTTTTCGAAATTGCAAAGTTGAATTCCCTCCTTCTCTTGAGCATTTCAGATCGATTGGTAGTCATGCTATTGGCATGAAGCCTAATTAGTGCTTGGGCTTTTTCGGCATATCCCACATGGTGAAATTTGTATCCGGCTAAAGCACAGCGAATGTTGAATTCCCAATCTTCAAAGGCTCTTAAATCCTCGTTTAGCATACCTACACGATCCAATACAGATCGGGGATAAAGCGGAGCTGTGACTACAAATGGATTTTTGTTTTTGAAAAGCTCCAAAACATCAACCTGATCCCATTTAGTGATAGTTACTTCAGGCAATGCGCCGTTTTTCCCAATGATGCGTCGTTTTTGGGGACCCTCGTGTTGATAAAAATACCTGTTGCCTGAGACGGTGATAAGGTCTGATTCGCAATAGGGAAGTTGATTTAAGAGTTTATTTTCTTCCAATAAATCATCTGCGTCAAGAAACTGAATGTAATTTCCTTTTGATTCCAATAATCCTTTATTCCGAGCTGCACTTAGCCCGCTATTTGAATCCAATCGAAAAATTTTAAACCTATTGTCTGAGTCCACCCATTTTTTTGCTATTGCCAGGCTAGTATCAGTGCTGCAGTCGTCTACGATTATACATTCCCAATTCGGATAAGATTGGTTGTACACACTTTTTAAAGATTCATTCAAAAATTTTTCCTGATTGTAAGAAGCAATGATGATTGATATAAGCTGTTTTTCCATTTACTTGATTAAATGTTTTTATTCCTGTCGATACCTATAGGAATTAGTTTACTTTGATTACTGTCATAAGCACACCTAGAAATGAGTCAGTTTTCAGTGCTTTTTCATTTGGTTTCTTGTAAGGGCCTTATTTTTTTCCAAAATGAACTTTCCTCCTTCAGGAAAATTGAACCTATATCAAAGGACTGCCAATAGCTAATTATTGCAATCCTTTCTGCCTTTTCTGCTGAAAAAGGTAAACGAGTGCAATCAATTACAAGCAGGAATCGCTGTCCAAACATGAATTGGCTAATTGAAAACAGAAAAGAAACTACCGCAGTAAATCCGCCGGGGCCAAAAATCATAAAATATTCTGCTCAGAATAATTACGCTTCTCTTTCGGACTTCAACATAAAATATGCAAAAGCAACTTGGTTTGATTCCCGTCAGTCAGAGGGTAGTAAATCAATTACTTTGGATTATGCCAAATCATTAAACTGTTTTTGATGTGAAGCATCCCAAAAACCCGGACTTGATAAAATCTCATAAAATAAGTCGCTGCTGTTGCCTTTGCCAAAGTCAAACTGAGGTTCACATTTTCCCATACTCCTTGCAGTCGAAATAGCGGTATTGATGCTTTCCAGATCAAAATCTGCATGGATAATAGTTTCTCCAAATGCCCTGTTTTTCTGTCGCGAGCCCAGATTAATACTCGGTATTCCATAATAGGGAGCTTCTCGTATTCCCGCACTGCTATTTCCCATCATGAAATCTGCATTTTTCAATAGCCTGAGAAAATACTCAAACCGAAGCGACGGAAATATTCTAAATCGAGGATGATCAATTAAAGACTCATAGGCTTTCAATATGGTCGAAGTACCCATGTCATTGTTTGGATAAATAACCACATAGTTGCCATTGTCTTGAAGCATCGCGTTTACGAAAATCTCTGCATCCTTCTTGAGGCGAAACTGCTCGGTAGTTACCGGGTGGAAAAGGACAACGGCAAAATTTTCAAAAGGTATTCCGTAATATTCTTTGACTTGCTGCAAGCTGGGCAAGTTTTTGGAAAACATGACGTCTATATCAGGGGATCCGATGACAAAAACCTGATTTTCGAATTCTCCCATCTGCACGAGCCGTTTTTTGGCCAACTCGTTGGACACGAAGTGGATATGGCTGAGCTTGCTCACTGAGTGGCGGATGAGTTCGTCAATCGTACCGGATACTTCACCACCTTCTATATGTCCTACCAAAATATTGTTGAGGGCGCCTACAATAGCCCCGGCAAGCGCTTCCACTCGGTCTCCGTGTACAATAATCAAGTCGGGCCGATACTCTTTGATGTAGCTCGATAGTCCATCAATTGTTTTTGCAAGCGTTAAGTCCATGGAAGTTTCTGAAGTATAATTCAAAAACTTAAATAGTCTTGGATATCCACACCGTTCTATTTCCACTACAGTTTCCCCGTATTGCTTATGCATATGCATCCCTGTCACAAAGATGTCCACCTCAAAATTGGTGGAGTTATTACATACCTCTATCAAGGATTTGATTTTCCCAAAGTCGGCCCGAGTTCCTGTCAAAAACAGTATTCTTTTCATTTTTTCTTGTTTTGAATGAATAAGATAAATCGTAAAAGAAAAACACTTGCTTTTACATGGAAAAATGTGTTGATCCAAAATCCTTTTATGAGCCCTAACTGCTTATATATAGTTTTTTGAAGCCAATCGTGGAATGTGATTTTTTCATTCCATAGGTAAAAGTTGCCTAGTGTTTCATTTTTCAATCTGAAAAAGAATGCGGAGGGATTCCGCTTCATATCATAGCAAAATATAGCAGGGACCATTTCTACTTCATATCCTTCCTTAATTACTCTTACGGTCCATTCTTTGTCTTCAAATGTGACAATGTCATCCTGGAAGGGGTGGGCTTCCCATACACTTCTGGAAAATGCCGATCCCGCAAACAGTAGGCCTGCGTCCCTTGGGTGCAGTTTTACTGAGGTATCTTTAATGAGATGCTTGTAGTCTCGTTCTATATGGACACACCGGGTACCGGCAAGTTTTGGATTGGCTTCGAATCGATCCCGAATTACTTTGAAAAAGTCATGGCTTACGGGAAATGAATGTGCACTAAAAATGACCACGATCTCATTGGAAACAGATCGAGCGGCCAGATTAGCGCTCTTTCCATATCCAAAGTCAGAAATTGTCACCCATTTTACGCCATACTGTTCAGCGATAGATTTACTCTCATCAATTGATTCGTTGTCTATCACGACGATCTCATCCACATCAGATTGATACCTTTTGGAAAGGTTGTAAAGTAAAAATTCCAGGTTTTTTGCTTGATTCTTGGTACGAATCACCACAGAAACCTTTTTATTCATAATCTGAAAATTTTAGATGCTGGTCTTTGGCCAGTGATCGTTTTGCAGGTTTACCAAGGATATCAGCATACTTTTCTGCAAGGACCTCACCTGTTCCAGGTCTTTTTACCCAAATATTCTCTTTAGTGAAGAGTTCTCCTTCCTTTACTTCTTTGATAGTCACTACTGTCGCAAATGCAAAGTCTATCGTCACTTGTTCTTCTTTGGCAGGTTCTTTTCTGCCACCGGACATTTGGAAGATAAGATTGGATCCATCGATGAGGTTTTTTGTTTCGGTCTCATCCATCGAGCATACGATATCCGGTCCTGTCCGCTGCATATGGTCGGTGAAGTGCCTTTCTAGGATAGAGGCACCTAATGCCACGGCTGCAAAGCAAGCATGATTACTCACAGTGTGATCACTTAAGCCCACCGGGATTCCCGGAAAATTCTCCATCAATTCTTGCATAGCACCCAATCTAACCAAGTGATAGGGGGTAGGGTAGAGATTTGTAGTATGCAACAAAGCAAAGGGTACATTGAATTTCCGGATTGTTTCTACCGATTTTTTGACACTTGCCAGGGTATTCATTCCGGTAGATAAGATCATTGGCTTGCCAAATGAGGCGATGTGTTCCAAGAGTGGCAGATTGTTGCATTCACCGCTGCCGATTTTGAATGCTGGTACATCCATCGCCTGCAGTCGGTCTGCAGCAGCACGTGAAAAAGGAGTTGAAATAAAAATCATCCCTTTCGATTCCACATAGGCCTTTAGCTTGCGCTCTTCTTCCTCATCGAGGGCACAGCGCTCCATGATTTCATAAATAGAGACAGTTGCGTTACCCGGGATTACCTTTTTGGCCTCAGGACTCATTTCGTCTTCTACGATGTGGGTCTGATGCTTGACCACTTCCACTCCTGCACGCGCAGCAGCGTCCACCATTTCAAAGGCCGTCTGAAGATTGCCTTCATGGTTGATCCCTAATTCAGCAATCACTAATGGGGGAAAACCAGGACCCACCCATCTGTCTTTTATTTTAAAGTTTGTCATGCGGAGTATTTTCTAGTAGAAATTTGGCAAATAATAAGTCCTCAGGCTCATCGATATCAACCTGCGCAAAGATATGATCCATGACTAATGGGAATACATCCTCGCCGATAATCCTTTTTTGATCGAGAATAAGCTCTGCAGAACTGACGTAGATCAATCCGTTTTCAAAATAAAGGGGCTCTAAATCTTGCATTCGCTGGCCCGGAAAATAGTTGCGGGGAAGGAAAAGATGATTATCAATCGCCCCAAATTTTTTATTCAACCGGCTGAATGTGCAGAGACTGGATCGTTTGGATTCTTTAAATGACTCTATGGCATTTTTCAGAAGTCCTTTTGGCCTTAATGGATTGGTGACCTGTAGCAAAATCACCGCATCACACGGGATTTGGTTGCGTTGAAAAAAAGCAACATGGTCTTCTAGTACAGCCGCAGTTGAAGCATAATCATCCGCAAGCCTCGCTGATCTAGCATAGCTTTTCACTCCTGACTTCTCTGCCAAATCCAAGAGCGCTTCATCATCGCTGTTGACCCAAATCTGTGATGGGGATATACCCTCACAAAGGGCAAAATCTATTGAATGCTGGATGAGGGGCTTACCGTCTAAAAATGCTTTGTTTTTTCCCGGAAATCGCTTCGAGCCTTTTCGGGCAGGGATTATAATCTGAAACTGGAGTGAATGCATCTTTAGGTAGACCAACTTTATATTCCGATGGAATAAGTGTGTAAAATTAACCTAAATGACTAAAGAAAAACTCGGGAAAGGAAAATTTTATTCTGACATGAGTGCTTGTCATAAAAAAAATATATGATATAGATAAAGTACATGAACGGTAGATTACTTGAAATAAATGGTTCGATCCAAATTTTTCATTTTTTATGGAATTAATAAATGGAGGCATTTTTTTTTGAATTTTTTCCAAATAGCTTCGTGTCAAAATTCATACTTTCCATCACATGTGTGGGATTGCCGGCATTGCCAAAAGCTCTTATTCTGTAGACATAACGAGTAAAAATGTGGCGAGTATGTGCCGCATCATGAGACATAGAGGACCTGATAATACTACTGTTTCTTCTTATCCTCACGTAGTTTTTGGACATAATAGACTTTCGTTAATCGATCTCAGTGACAGATCCAATCAGCCTTTCGAAAATGAGTCTTCCGCCCTTGTTTTCAATGGTGAGATCTACAATTATTTGGAACTGAAAGCGGATCTGATCAAGACATTTGATCAAAAATTCACTACCACTTCTGATACTGAAGTCTTGTTTTTCGGGTTGATCAATTGGGGAATAGAGCAAACTTTAAAAAAACTCAAAGGGATGTTTGCTTTTGCGTTTTATGATTTTGCTTCAAAAAAAGTCTATTGTGCCCGAGACAGGACAGGCATGAAGCCATTCTTTTATTCAGTTCGCGGTTCTCAGTTGGTATTTTCATCCGAACTTAAAGCGATTTGGGCGCTGGATGATTACAGTACTGTCAATGAAAAATACATCAGTCTTGCCACATTCGCCGAATTTGAATATTCAAGAAGGATAAGCGCCCTCACCGGTGTACATCAACTGGAACCTGGTACTTTTTTGATTTTTGATGTTGACACAGGTACTCATACTACAAAGACGTACTTCAAAATGGTAGATTACCTGTCAATTGCGGAATTTGAGCGAAGAAATAAGAGCTCAAAGCAAGAGGTTTTTGAAGAGTTTGAAGGCATTTTTACCAATACTTTGCACAAAGTCATGGCAGCAGATGCTAAAATGGGGGCTTTTGTCAGTGGGGGTGTTGATTCATCACTCTGTGCAGGTATTGCATTTCAAAAGGACCCCGTAAGTCTTTTTACTTCCAATGTGGTCGGTAAGCATTCCGAATTGGAGAATTCAAGTCTTTTGGCCAATGTCTTGAATACCCAACTAAATAAACATGATTTCACTCCTGATATGTTTTTGAAGTCTTGGGCTAAGACTACCTGGTATTATGAGTCACCGATTCTTGCACATAGTAATGCAGTGCCTTTTCAGCATGTGAGTGAATTGGCAAGACAGCATTCTTGCAAAGCTGTTTTGACAGGAGAAGGCTCAGATGAGCTTTTTTTAGGTTACCCTAGATTACTCACCCGGAGGTTTGATAAGTTTTTACTTGCACCAATCAATCTAATAAACGCTGTATATAAAAAGGTGCCCGGTCTGTCCCGTTATTTGAATCTTGACAAAACAAACTTCCATCAGGATTTTGCACAATTTCTTACAGGGGCAGAGGCCTTAGAAAAAGAGGAGGCAAATCTCACTGCTTACAGTTTTTTGAATGATCAGGATAAAGCATTGGACCAAGCTATGACTCTCAATATGCTCGAAAGGAGTATTCACAGTCTACTATGGCGCAATGACCGGATGGGGATGATGCACAGTATAGAGTCAAGATTCCCTTTCTTATATGAAGATATGTTGGAATTTGCAGTTAACCTTCCGGTAAAATTCAAGGTTGGAAAAAGTCACAAGTTCCATAATTTCAAACATCCTTTCCATATCGATAAAGTGTTGGTCAGAGAGTTGGCCGCCAAAGTATTGAATGAAAAATTGGGATACATCCAGAAAAAAGGATTCCCAGTGCATGGATTGATGAATGTAAAGGTGGATTCTTCCTTCTTTGAAAATGGATTCTGGCAAGAACAATTGGGGCTCTCTAACTCAGTCTTAAAATTAATTCAGAAAAATTATCACCCTTACCTATTGGCTAAACTAGCCTCTGTAGAAATCTGGGGAAGTTTGTTTTTCAAAAGGCAATCTATTGAAGAAGTAGAAAGCAGGATATCTACACATATAAAATTAAATTATTAGAATCTAATCGGATTTTTTTTAGTCTGGTGCACGGCTCCTCTTTCAAAGTTTTTCACTTTTTGAGAGGCGAAAATAGGCAATGACTTTTTTCCAGAAGTTCAGATCAGTATCATTTCTGCCCAACTTTAAATTAGATTAGGTCATGGCTGTTTACTATAAATTTTAAACTCTATGAAAAAGATTTTTTTCACATCCTAATTGCTTGAATAATAGGAGTCAAACTTTCTTGCTAAAAATTGGTTTGTTTCTTTTTTGTTCGAAAATCATACTGTAAAAAGGAATTCAATATATTTGAAAAATTTGATGCGACAGGATGATCATTCTTAGATCCAGTTCATGTGATGCAGCCAGAAAAAATCCAAATATTAAATATTCCTAACTTTTATTGCAGCTTTTACATCAAAGTTCTATCAGAGATTGGACACTTGGTATTCTCAGGTTCCTCCAGTCGATTTAGTAAATTTGATTTTCAACCTGTTATAATTTTTACCTTCAGATCAAAACTCATCGTTATTGATAACAATGATCCTGTAGGAATTGATGAAGATTTATTCGAAAAAGCAGATTTTTATTTTGCTACCAACAAGCTGACGGATGATAAGAGGTATTCAAGGGCAAAGATTTTTCCTTTGTTTCCTCATTATCCCATTGATGTATTTGAGACTTATTTTGGCTTATTTTTTCTGCATACTATGCCTATCAATTGGATTAAGCTATTAAGGGAGACGGTGAGGATTTGGAAAAGGCCTAGGTATAAAAGTCATGATTACAAAGAAAGAAAAGGCAACTTTGTGTTTTTTTCAGGATCAATCTGGAAAAAGGAAAAAGAAGCAAATCTTGCAAGAGCTGAGTTTATCAAATATTGTCAGGAAAGTAAACTCATTGATTTTGAAGGCGGATTTATCCCGCGCAATGATGGGGAAAATCAAGGGTTCGATGAGCTGTTAAACAGTAAGATTTATTCCCCCAAAAAATTTAACAGGTTGATTCAGCAATCTGTTCTCGGGTTTAATAACCCCGCGGTGTTAGGCGCAGTGAGTTGGCGCTTTGCCGAGTACCTCAATACAGGCGTCCCTTTGGTTTCTCTTCCATTCAAAATCGATCTTCCTGTCTATCCTCAAAATGGGGAAGAAATCCTGATGATTTCTGATAAACACAAATTGAAAGATCAACTTGAAGAAGTTTTGACAGATTTAAGTCAATTGCAGAAAATAGGGAAGGGTGGCAAGGCATATTTTGAAAGGCACTGTACTGTAAAACAACAGGCCGAATACCTTAAGGCCTTAATTTTAAAATAAACCCATCTATCCATGATTAGAGTAGTGGTCGTTTTTGGTACCAGACCTGAGGCTATCAAAATGGCGCCGGTGGTTCTGGAGATGAAAAAATTCCCCAACCAAATTGAGCCAATCGTATGCGTCACCGGACAGCATAGGGATATGCTGGATCAGGTGCTTAGGCTATTTGATATAGTGCCTGACTTTGATTTAGAGATAATGAAGCCTAATCAGGATTTGTTTGATATCTTCACAAATACCATGATTGGGATGAAAGAGGTACTCAATTCTACCCAGCCTGATTTGGTTTTGGTTCATGGTGACACATCCACCTCAAGTGCAGCAGCGCTCAGTGCCTTTTACTTCAAAATTCCTGTGGGCCATGTTGAGGCCGGCCTTCGTACCTATCATAGATATGATCCATGGCCTGAGGAGCTAAACAGGCAGATGAACTCTAAAATCTCTACTTATCATTTTGCCCCTACAAAGTCTGCAGCCGATAATCTGCAGAATGAACTGGTGCAGGTCGAGGACATCTTTGTCACAGGAAACACAGTCATTGATGCATTGAGACTCGTCGATCAAAAGATCAATGAACAGTTGAGAACTGATGTTTCGTTTTTCCAAGGGTTTTTTCAAAAAATCCATTGGAGCCATGTGGAAAAATGGGTTTCTGGTGACAGAAAAATGATACTGATTACTGCTCATCGAAGAGAGAATTTTGGTGAAGGGTTTCATAATATATTCAAAGCAATCAAAGAGTTGGCTATTGAATTTCCTGAGGTGGATTTTGTGTTTCCTATACATCTCAATCCCAAAGTCAGAAACGCCGCTGATGCCATTTTTGGAGGAGAAGGAGGACACACCGAAAACCTGTTTTTCGAAGAACCCTTGGGATATTTGCCTTTTGTCTTTCTGCTTAGGTATTGCTACTTGGTCATGACAGATTCAGGAGGAATTCAGGAAGAGGCACCAGGTTTTGGTAAACCTGTCTTGGTTTTCAGAGAGACTACAGAGAGACCCGAGGCCGTCGAATCGGGTACGGTGGCCCTTGTGGGAACCAATCAACAAAGAATCAAAGAAGCTGTAACTAGGCTTATTCTAGATCTTAGCTCTTACCAATCAATGTCCACAGCGACCAATCCCTATGGAGATGGACACGCATCCGAAAGAATTGTTTCAATAATCCTCGAGACTTCTCGCCGAGGCTAAAAATTGAATGTATGTTCTATATAGTCCTGTTTATGGCTTTGCTGTCTGTCTCTATGCTGTACATTCACCTTGCCAAAAAGTACAACATAGTAGATCAGCCAAATCATCGATCATCCCATTCAAAGGTCACTGTAAGGGGAGGAGGGATTATATTTCCCATTGCTGTCTTGTTATGGTGGTTTATGACTGATTTCCAGCATCCTTGGATGGTTTTTGGATTGGTCGCTATTTCCACGATTAGTCTCCTGGACGATATGTTCAGCATATCCCGTAAGCTCAGATTCGGCATTCAGATTCTGGCCCTGACTATGTCCTTCTATGATTTGGGGGTTTTTGATCAAGAATCCCTCTGGACTCTTCCATTTTTGTACTTCGTCGCATTGGGGATCATCAATGCCATCAACTTTATGGATGGCATCAATGGAATTACAGGAGTGTATTTCTTGGTGTTTTTTGGTTCAATTATGGCTATACACCAGTTTCTCCCCATTTTTGAGTCTGAGCTAATTCGCTATATACTTCTTTCAATACTGGTTTTCCTGGTCTTCAATTTCAGAAAAAATGCCTTGATGTTTGCAGGGGATATAGGTAGTATATCGATCGCATACCTTGTTATCTATTTTATGGGTAAATGGTATATGGCAAACCCAGATTGGACTATCATTTTATTTTTATCCGTCTATGGGATGGATGCCTTTCTTACCCTAGGGCAACGATTACTCAAAGGTGAAAATGTGGCACTGCCCCATCGGTCCCATCTGTATCAGCTTTTTGTCAATCAGTTGAAAAAGCAACATATCCTGATTTCGTTGATTTATGGTGCAGCCCAGTTTTTGATAAATTTTGTGTTGTTTATCCGTCCCCAGTCCAATCCATCGCCACTTTTAGCAGCAGTGGTATTGATCGGGATGGCTGCGACTTATTTAATGATCAAGTTGCCGATTCAAAAGAGATTTAAGTTGATCTGATTCATTTTTTTCTGCGTCAAATAAAAAAGCCCCACGGATACCGAAGGGCTTTTTTGATTGGCTTTAGCCTGATTTAAAACTTAACACTTCACCAAAGGTCAATGAATTTATTATCGAAGTAAATACCCTATATAGGGTATTTTTTGAATGTTTTAATTTATTAGTAGCATGAAATTGCCAAAATCCAAAGTCAAAATTCGATTTGTCAGCCGGCTACTAACAAAAAATCGAGGCAAAAAGTAATTTTTCTTAACGCTAAATCAGGGAGTTAAGAAATCAATTTTATGCTTCAGTTCATTCTAGTTATACAACAAAATCTTCATTTTTGATTATTGATATTCAGAGCCTTGCCGAAATATTACTTTTTGTTAATGATCTTATAAAAAAAATTTACCGAAGTTTTTTTACACAAATGGACATTTTTCCATTTTAACTCGTGTAACCAAGAATGATCAAATGACTTGTTTTTATTTACTTTGCATCGCCATTTCTCCCTTACAATCGGCAATAACACTAAATTATAAAACCTAATCTATCAAATGATGAAGCAATCCTTGTTCTCTCTTTCCCTGAGAAAGACCATGTTTGTGGCGCTGATCGCCATGATGGCCATGGGTGCATGTAAAAGCAAAAAGAAGGCTGTAGCGCCCGCTCCTGCACCTGCACCGAAAGAAGAAGTCATCCAACAAGCCCCTCCACCTCCGCCGGCTCCTAGATCGGCAGAAGAAGTGGCGGCAGAGCGACTTGAAAACTACTTCAACTCAGTGTCAAACGCGAGCAATGTAAATTCGGCCAATCAGACAATCCAAGAGGCTTTGGCGATGTTTTCAAACCAAGAGACTCCGGTATTGATCGTCATCCATGAAGAAAAGGGAATCAAAGATTACGATGAGCCTACCACCATCAAGAAATATTTGGAATACCTTAAGGACACCAAAAAGAACCTAAACTACATCTCTGATATCAGAATGGATGCAAGTGGTAAGGTTACCGAATTGGAGCTGAAAAGAAAATAATTCAAACCGGAAAAACTGAAAAAAATGAAAAATAAAGTTATTCTCTTCTTAGGACTGTTTCTTTCTGCTTCATTGGCAGTAATGGCTCAGGACAATATCAGCCCTGCCCGAAAGCAGGCGATTGATTCTCTCGCTTTGGAAAAAGTAAAGGATCTTTCTAAGTATATCGCAATCATCGGTAGCAAAGAGACACAATTCTCAGAAGCCAACCGCGTTATGGATAGAGCTGAAGAGCTCTTCGCTCCAGGTGCAGAGATGGGAGTGTCATCTATCAATACCAAAGAGATCGCTTACTATAAAGTAAGAAGATACTTTGAGAGACTGATGGCCCTTAATTATGACCGAGTAAATATCACTTGGTATGACATCCAGTATATCTCTGACCTAGAAAGACAGCCTGACGGCCGATATGTTGGCGTAATCACCATCTATCAGAGATTTGAGGGTACTTCTATCGAAACAGGAATGAACTATAAGGATACTACCAAAAAGGACATTACTATCTACGTAGAGAAGAAGCAAACTCAAATAGCCGGACGTACCATTGAGTTTTGGGACGTGATGCTCGGCGACGTAAGAGTGACTGAAACCTCCGCATGAGAAAAACCTTTCTGATTTTTGCGTTTTTTATCGCAATCATCTCAGTTGCCCCGGGGCAAAGCTACTTAGGTGGCCCCGGGGCAATCAAGGATGATGGGAGATTCGCCGCCTCCACAAAGCAACTCAATCAATTCTTTAGAAGATTCAATGGCGAGGAATCTGTTGATGGCAATACCCGATTCTATCCCGGTGATTCACTATTTCAGAATCAAAACCTCAGAAAAGGTTTCCTCTCCATCCTTTTTGACAATCAGACGTCTTCTATCTCTCCCGATCTGAAAAATCAGTTCATCCAAACTGTCCTCTCACCCGTCTATCCGCAATACCTTATTTTCCACAGACCGGGATGGTATGCAGAAGTTGATGCCGTGTTCAATTTTAAGGGGAAAAGAGAACAGGTAACCTTTATTATGAAAATTCAACCCGAAGGGCTTGGTTATGAGTGGGTTATTGATCAAGTTGTTTTTAATCCATTTAAAAATCTGTTCAATAAGCCTGTCGGAGATAAAAAAGACTTTCTTCACCCTCTCAGTCATGAGTTGGGATTTATGAACCTGAGGAGGGCATTTCAGGAATCCAATGCCCCTGAGTCATTCACTTCTAAGTCGTATAAGCCCGATTATTTGGCAATTTTCTTGTACGAAATGAAGCAAGGCAACCTTCGTTTCGAAACTGTAAACGATGTCAAGTTCCACTTTTTTCTGATCGGAGGTTGGTACTTTGAAGTAAATCAGTTTAACAGACCCGGCTTCAATACCGGATGGTTGATTTCCAATCTTGTCCGACTTGGGCCAGGTGACAAAGAAACCCTCTTAAAATATATCTATGATCAGAATTAAGCAAAATACGCTCCTAGGCCTGTTATTTTTGCTGTGTGTTTCTCTTCAAGCTCAAAGTATCAAAGGCTACACCAAAGATCAGGTCACAGAACTGTCCTCCAAAGTGGAAGATCAGGTGAGATTTTTAGAATTCCTTTTGAATACGGTAGGCAATTCTCAGACTCCGGCTAGGGACAAAGACGTCATTATCCGTGAGAGCTATCTTAAAATATTCCGTGATGCAAAGGTTCAGGTAGAAGATGATCTTTTACTCGATAGAAAAGTGGTGACCAATAAAGATGTCACAGCTTACCTCAAGGATATTGAATTCTTTTATAAAACAGTCGAGTTTAAATTTAAAATCAGAGAAGTAAAACCGGGCCAAAAAGATAATGGGGAAGTTTATTTTTTGGCATCTCTTGACCGAACCATCACGGCAGTGGGTATCGGTGGCGAAAAAGTCTCAAATACCAAACCGCGATTTGTAGAGGTAAACCTCGACGAAAAAACGCAAGAACTCAAAATTGTAAGCGTCTATACCACCAAAGTCAGTAGAGACGAAGAACTGAAAGCTTGGTGGACATCGCTAGATTCCGGTTGGAAATCGTACTTCCTAAATCGATTTCAACTTACACCCGCTGACAGTGTAGGGATAGACCTTTGGTACAAGTTTGTCAGCGTTGATTCCCTCAATCTGTCTGGAAATAAGCAGATTAAAAATCTCAATGCGCTCTCTGAACTGAGAGATCTCAAGCACTTGGATATCAGCTATACAGGCATCAATAATCTTGGGCCTATCTCCAATGTCACCCTGCTGGAAAGTCTCAATATCTCAAATACTTCGACCTCCGATATTCAGTTTATCAAATATTCTGACCGGCTCAAATACCTTGATATCTCAGCTACACGGATTGAAAATATCAGCGAATTACTCAATCTGAAAAGCCTCATCGGTGTCAAAGCAGAGCGGACTCCCATTCAAAGCTTTGCAGTTCTGAATGAGTTCAAAAACCTCACTGATCTTGATCTCACCGAAAGCGGTTTCAATAATCTGGAAAATATTAAAGACTTATTCAAACTCGAACGTTTGGATTTGTCCAAGAATTACATGCTTAATTTTTCAGCAATTGAGACCTTGACTGCATTGAAAAATCTGGACCTTTCTCAGACCAATTTGCAGGATTTGTCCCCGTTGAAAGGCATGGTGAAATTAGAACTTCTGGATATCACTTCAACTGCTGTGGCGGATTTGACTCCTATAGAAAAACTGCCTGCTTTAAAGAAAATTTCTGCAGATCAAACCAAACTTTCAGTTGCTGCAGCCACAGATTTTGTCCGTAGAAATCGCGAAATACTGCTCATCCATCATGTCAAAGACCTTGAGTCTTGGTGGGAGGGCTTGCCTGAATCCTGGAAGACTGTGCTGAAAAAAGCCAATCCTTCCATTCGAAATGATCAGCCCGGGGTAGAAATACTTACCCAAACTGTGACTCTTCCCGCACTCGATCTGAATGATGCAGGAATAGAGACGCTCAATCCGCTAATTCGATTCGTCAATCTTTCGGACCTTAGCTTTTCTGGCAATCCTCTGGTTGCAGACCTGATTCCTCTCAGTGAAATAGGAACATTGAGAAGAGTGGTTGGAAAAAAATCAGGGGTAAAAGACATCTCAATCCTGAAAGAGTTGCAGTTGCTAGATCATATTGATCTGGAAGGAAGTCCAGTGGAAAGCATCGCTGCTCTTGTCTCACTAACCAAGCTCAGCTACCTCAATGTCAATCAATCTGCCATCAATCCTGAAGAGGTACCAGCGTTTTTGATCCAAAGACCTGATATAAATGTCATTTATCGTACAGAAGAATTGCAGAGGTGGTGGACGGAAATAGCTTCCACTTGGAAGGATCAGTTTAAAAAGCAGTTTGGTATTCCTGAAAATCCTACCACAGAACAATTACACTCGCTGACAGGTAGTTCTGAGTTAAACTTTGAAAGAATCGGAGTCCAGGACCTCAACCCTTTAACGGTATTTTCAAACCTTCGAAAGCTATCTATCTTTGATGCACCTATCACATCCATAGCACCTGTAAGTAGCATGACTAAGCTGACTTCCCTAAGATTGTCACAAATTCCTTCTGTGGATTTTCTATCTGTTTCGGGATTGCTAGACCTTATTGAATTAGACCTTTCAAATACTGGTATTGAAGAATTGGTTCCAATCAGCAATTTGAAAAACCTAAAAAAGCTCAATCTCTCAGGTACAAATCTCAAATCGCTTAAAGGCTTAGAACTCCTTGGAGTGTTGGAGGAACTGGATGTAGCTAGCACGAATCTCAGATCTCTGAAGCCCTTGGAGGGATTGAAGTCTTTGAAGAAACTTACTTGCTTCAATACCAATCTCACTACCCGGGCTGTCGATTCTTTTAAGGGGACCCATCCCGAATGTGAGGTCAGGTTTTACTAAAAATCAAGATCGTATATAAGCAAAAAGGAAGGCCTAGGCCTTCCTTTCTTGTTTCAATAAAAAGGGGGTAAAAATCATGAAAAAAATCCCTTCAAAGTTTTTACAGCAAAAGTCATGAGAAAAGTTGCTTAATCACCCTGACCAAAATTAGCAGTAGCGTACTTCTAAAAAATACCCACAATTGGGTATTTTTTAGATCATCAGGGTGAAAGTTTTCCACAAAATGTAATTATTTCATGACGAAAAGTGTTTTTTACAAGATATCGGTTTTTTGTTTTTTGAATGAATTTTAGTGGTAAGAGATTTTTATTTTCATAGAGGCTTGGGCTTTTTTCTCCAAGGAGTGTAGGTATCATATCAAGTTCTTATTTTCGGGACATGGCCAACTTACTTTCTTGGTTTTCCCTTCTTGTATGTTTGATTTTGATTCTGTCAGGAATAAACAGGGGATTTGATATTTCCGACGAAGGCCTCTATGTTATGTTGACCGTACCTACCCAAGAGAATGAAGCGGGAATAATCAACTATGATCTTTTCTTTAAGCTTTTTTTCAAAGTCACAGGCATTACCTTTTCTTTGGTTGACTTAAGGCTGACACGCTTGGTTGGTTATCTTTTTGCAGCAGTGGCATTGACTCAATTTTTGAAAAATCGGTTCGAAATAGTTATGAGTAGACAGCGGCTATTTATCCTCTCTACTTTGGGGCTATTTTCAGGCTATGCGTTTTTGCCACCCACGCTATCTTACAATTCAATTACCGTTGTGTTAGGTTGTTTTTGGCTTTATTGTGTTTTCTCCGATTATTCATCCAATAGGAAAGCGTTTTTTCTCGGACTGATCCTAGCGATGATGATCTATGTGAAGGTCACTGTAGCTTTTGCCTTGCTTTTTCTTACTGTTGGTATGTTTGCCTTCCGAAAAAAGCTTTCTTTTCAATCGGCTGTGATTCTTTTTTTTCCAATTCTGGTTTTGGAATGCATTTTTTGGATTTCTATTAAGGACTTTGCTTTGAACCGACTTTTGGCAGCTATTCCACTCACTACTTCTCGTCCTGGCTATGGATTTATTGCTATGCTGAAGAGTCCTTTTATCGGATTTATCTTTACCCTTATCGGCCTTGCGCTGGGAGGTTTTGTCGCTAAGACAAAGGAGCAAGGATTAGGTGTTTTCATTTTCGCAGTAGTAGCAGTTATTGGATTTCTGGTTTGGATGATCAGATTCACCCATATCACAGATGAATGGAATCATGCTTTACTGCTAGTCACTTCCATTTTTCTTGGGTTTTTACCCGTTCACTCAAAATCAGATTGGTGCTTTTCTACTGAAAAAATCATCCTGTTCTTATTTCCATTTATACTCCATTTGGGTAGTAATGTCTATTGGTTGAGGATAGGGATCCACTATTGGATTTTTTGGGTCGTGTTGATAGTAATCTGTGCGGGTACCTTTTCGGATAAGCTGCTCACTGCTATCGCTACAATTTCTTTGATTTTGGTATTCAATGGGATTTGGTGGCATCCTTTTGGACAAGATAAACCGCTTTGGGCACATAAGTTTGAATTTGACAGGGGAGGGGATTTCATCAAAATCGATAAGGAGTTGATAGATGCCGCAAATCAGATTCGAGCATTTGCTGAGGCTAGAGGACTGACAGAGATGCACTCAGCCTACCGAATACCTGGTCTTGTTTGGCTGACAGGGCTCAATTCCCCCATTTCCTCAAATTTTTGGGATAAAGTTCAATTAGAAAATTCAGGATTGGTCCCTCCCGCTGAGCTACTGTTTTGTCCTATTTATAAATTACCGGATGGCTGGAATTATCCTAATTCTCAGTCCCTTGGCCCTATTCAGGGCAATGTGGTGTTTCTTTTGCATAACTAATGACTAAAAATAGTTTCCTGCTTTTTTGGACCCTTTTTGGCGCTATTGCCTTGATTGTGGTTTCCCTACTTCCATGGAGATTTCAGGTCAATGATGATGTAGTCATGATGTGGCTGGTGTCGGGGGCTTATACGGGCACTCCTGAATCCTATGCGGTATTTATACACCCGCTTTTGAGCTGGTCTTTTGCAAAGCTTTATACTGCATACCCTATCATTTATTGGTATGAATCTGTCTGGTTTTTAAGCATATATGTTTCTTATATCCTTTTAGTTTTTAGTATTTCAAAAACTGAATCTCATCTCTATTTCAAAAGTTTGCTTGCTTTTTTTTTACTGATCGTGAGTGTGCACTTCGGGATTTTTCCTCAATTTACTTTGATCGCAGGGTTTGCCACCTTCTCAGCTAGCGTAGTCTTGATTAATGAGAGGTTGAATGCTGCCCGTTGGATTGCTTTGATTCTCCTATCTTTTGGGATTATGATCAGATGGGAATCCTCTCTTTTGATCGCGTTGGGATTGGTTTTTTATGTGATTTTGCAAGGAAAAACAAAGGTTAAAGTAAGTGTAGTTAAAAAATTTTCCGGCGTTGTGTTGCTTTTTTTGAGCTTGATTGGGTCCAAAATAGTATATGAAAATACTTCACCCTATTCTGAGTTTTTGAAGTTTAACCGCCTGAGGGCTGCTGTGATTGACCATCCTGTATTTTTTCAAGAGATTTTGGAAGACAAGATTCCTGTCAATTCAGAATTGTATTTTTTCTCCCGTTGGTTTTTTGAAGACGGAGGAATTTCTGATACCGACCTCTTGGAAAAGAAGAAAGAGTTGGATAGTGAATTGTATTCGAAGGACTATTTAATGAGTTCATTAGCTAGGCTTTGGAGACTACAGCGGGTGGAGGCATTCAAATCATTTTTGATTTTAGGGATTTTTGTGTTTTTCTTCCTGAGTATAAGGAAAACTCCCGCGCTGTGGTTTTTCTTGATTGCCTGGATGTTATTTTTTTTGGCCTTCAATCATTTCTTTCTCATTCAGGGGAGGGTCATTTTTTTGTTTTTCCTTTGTCTGCTTTTTCCGCTTTTTCGAGCTGATTATATGAAAAAGAATTGTCTTGCTGTTACTTTGGCGTTTTGCCTGTTGGTCTTGGCATTGGGGTATCATATTTCCAATTTTTTGGAAGAAGCCAAAGGAAGGGCGCAGATGGATAGAGAGTTTTTAAGTCTGACGAGTCGGCTTGAACCTTCATTACCGTTTTTGGTCGAGGGCTACCATGAACACAATTTTGGAATTCGATTTTCCAGGTCCAACCCGGTTCCTTTTATTTCTACAGGATGGATTTCGAGGAGCCAATTTCAGCAGAAAGCACTCGGGCGAATGAATCTTTCCGGCTTTTCAGCCATCCAAGAATTTGGACTGATCACGACTTCCTTAAATACCGAAATAGTATTTCCAGATTATATGAACCATGCTTTTGGTACATTTATTCAAACAGATTCTATCCGAACCTCAAATTTTATCTTTCTTAGATTTAAAAAACGCCCTTGATTTTCTCTTTTTTCCCCCTACGAATTGGAGCTTGCAAAACTCCCCAAAGCCTTTAATTTTGCTTACTGAGTAATTTTTTTACTCATCTGCTAGCTGGCCATACGGGAGTGACCTGGCGAAGCTTTTTACACCTACCGTACCTCTCCATTTTAAATTCCATTCCTAATCTCTAATAACTTGCGGTTGCCATATCAACCCCGAACCTTATCTGCTTAACCTAGTAAAACCCTACAAACAATAACTAATCACTACTCAACCCCTTGCTTGACTCGTTAGTCACTTCCAAAACCCGCGTCAAACTCCTTCTAAAGTTTTTCGCTCACAACAATTCGGGATACTTGCGCGCTTTGGCCAAGGAATTTGAAGAATCCACCAATTCTGTAAGGGTAGAACTTAACCGGTTGACTGAGGCAGGTCTGCTGCTTTCCGATGATGAAGGTAAAACCAAAGTCTACAGAGCGAATCATCGTCATCCATTTTTTACCGAAATCAGAAACATGGTCTCCAAATTTTTGGGATTGGATGATCTGATGGAGCGAATAGTTCGACGGATGGGGGACGTAGAAAAGGCCTACATTGTCGGAGATTATGCGATGGGTATAGATTCAGGTACTGTGGAATTGATCTTGATTGGCAAAAATCTGGACAGAAGTTACCTTGATTTTATCCGAAACAAAGCCTTTGAAAAATTAAACCGAACCGTCCAAGTCACTATTCTAGAACAAGACCCTGGGTCAATTTCAGGAATTTTGGTATTTGGTAGTTAGTTTTTTGTTATTTATAAATGAAAATTAAGTATTATTTTACATTTTTATAGGAGCTTCAAATCCTGATATGCTGAACTTACAGGCTGTATTTTCTACGATTTTCGGTATTGATCAAGGTATGTAAGGCTTGATTTTGCAAAGAAATGATTACTCATTTTCGTTTTGGAGTGCACCGGAGTTGCTTGGTGGACTTGATTCATTTAGTACAGTATTTTGATTGCCTTGAAAGTATCTTCGATTTTACCTGTTTACAATTCGCAAAGTACCCTCGCTAGGGCGATCGAATCCCTTCTTATTCAGCCTGAGATAAACCAAATCGTATTGATAGATGATGGCAGCACTGATGGGACTTTGGATATTTGTCAATCGTATGCAAGTGCTTACCCTCATATTCAGTTGCTTAGGCATGAGGGTGGAGTCAATAGGGGAGCTCCTGCCAGTAGAAACCTCGGTGTCAGCCTGGTGAAAAATCAATGGATCCAATTTATGGATGCCGATGATGAATTATTGCCGGGGAAAATAGCCGATCAGCTTGCGGAAGTGAAAAGCAACGAAGCATTGGTGATCGGGAAGTTTTCTTTTCATGAGAATGACAAAGTATCCGTGATTAAACCGCTCAAAGATCCTTGGTCTGGTCTGATTAGTACCAAATTGGGGATCAATTCTTCCATCCTTTGGAGTCTGGAATGGATTAAAAAGGCAGGAGGATGGAATGAGACCTTGCCTAATATGCAAGAGTACTACCTGATGTTTGAGATCTTAAAGTTGGGAGGTAAAGTAGCCTATTCACAAAGCAACTTGACCAGAGTTTTTTCACAGCCTGATTCCATCACCAATTCACCTTTATTGCGGCAAGAAAAAAGGGATAACTATTTTGTTTTCAGGGAAAAAGTAAAAAACTACCTGCTTTCAATCCATCAGTTTAGCCTCAGAAGGATTCATCATTATGAAGTTTGTACGGGAAAAATGCTCAGGTACCACACGCCGGCTTTTCCCGTTACGCACAATAAAGTATACTTTTTTGTGTACAAAAGTATTAAAACGTTGATCTCTTAGTGAATCATGATGTCTTTTTTCGCTAAGGGATACCCCCAGAAAATTTGGGAAAGAGCCTACTTTCTTAAAGAAAAGATGCGGGGATTTCCCAAGATGCACGCTTTTTTTTACCATAATCATGGATACCAATTAGATCTCAAGCAGCCATTTACCCATAATCAGCGGATCGTACATAAGATGATCATGGATCGTAATCCGCTCATTGTATTGACTTCCGATAAAGTGAGGGTAAGGGAGTATGTAAAGGAAATGCTTGGAGAAAAATTGAGTAATGACATACTCATTCCATTGTATTTTGTAAGCAAGACAGGTAATGATATTCCATTGGAATCCTGGAACTTTGAGTTTTTTATGAAAGCCAATCACGGTTCAGGCTTTAACAAACTGGTACTCCCCGGAGATGACCCTGCAGAGGTCAGGCAATTGGCAAAATATTGGCTATCTCAAAGTTTTGGTCAATCCAGACACGAATGGGCCTACCGTGATATCCCGCGAAGAATCATTTGCGAAAAAGTGCTGAGAACACCCGAAAATGAAATCCCCGCAGATTTCAAATACTATTGTTTCAATGGGGCGCCTAAAATGATTCTGGTTTTAACGGATAGATTCAAGCGGCAAAAAAGAGTTTTTGTTGATGAAAATCTTAACCTGCTAGAAGGCAGTCAGATGTATGGAAATGATGTGCTTTGGCCTTTGCCTCCAATCCCCAACCATGCGCGAATGCTTGACCTTGCTTCTAAGCTGTCTCAACCATTTACCTATTGTAGAGTAGATTTTTACTCGATCGGTGACCGTGTATATTTGGGAGAAATCACCCATTACAGTGGTGCAGGCGCAGAAAAATTTGACGATTATGATTTGGATGTTGCCTTTGGTGAGCTTTGGAAAAAGGAGAATAGGCATCGATCAGTTTTGGAGATTTTGGAAACTATCAAAGCCCATAGACATTGATTCTGCCTGTGTATTTAAGAAATTTCTCCTATGGGTTATAAGTCCTTTTTTGCCCAAGGTATTCCACAGCAGATTTGGGAAAAAAGTTATGATTTCAAAGAAAGAATCATGGGTTACCCCAAACTCCATGAAGTATTTCGGAAAAAAAACAGGTATGATTTAGATCTAAGAAATCCCCAAACGCACAATCAGCGAATTACCCACAAGAAGATTACAGATAGAAATCCTCTAATTACCCTTACCTCAGACAAGCTGAAAGTACGGAAGTATGTCAGGAATAAACTTGGATATTCAAATGCTGAAGAGATTCTTATCCCTCAGTTTTTTATCAGTAAGACTGGTCGGGATATTCCAACTAAGGATTGGGAGTTTGAGTTTTTCCTAAAAGCTAACCATGCTTCAGGCTTCAATAAACTCATCGCTCCAGGCACTGACCCCGCAGAAGTTCAGCAACTCGCAGTGCACTGGCTATCCCAAAGCTATGGACAGATTTTGCATGAGTGGGCTTATCGGGATATTCCCCGCAGAATCATCTGCGAAAAAGTCCTGCGAAATGAAAATGGTACTATTCCTATGGATGTAAAACTTCATTTTTTCAACGGAAAAGTTAAAATGATTTCATTCTTAAGTGACAGATTTACAGATTCTTTCGTTTTATTTACAGATGAAAATTTTGTAGAAATCCCTGGGGCCCAATTACGCGGTATAAAGAAGATGGGCTTTATTCCTGACCTCCCACATTTTGATAAAATGAAAAGAATCGGAGAAGTGTTTGCATCCGATTTTACATATTGCAGAGTTGATTTTTATTCAATGGGGTCAAAAGTATATCTTGGCGAATTAACCCATTATCCCGGTTCAGGAATCAATCGTTTTGACGATTTTGATACAGACTTGGCCTTGGGCGAATTGTGGAAGCCAGAAAATAAGTCTCTCAATTTTTTTGAAGTACTTGCCAAAGTAAAATCTGGCTCGATTTCCTTTGTAAACAATAAATAGCATTTTTTCTTTGCAATACTGTAATTTCTCTTAACTACTAGCCTCATCAAAACTGATTCTTCTTCCAATTATAAAGTAATCGAGCCTTCTTCCGGCTGGAAAATGGTCGATTTTAAGGAGCTTTGGAGGTATAAAGACCTGCTTTATTTCCTTACCCTTAGAGGGATCAAAGCCCGATATGCGCAATCAGTCTTGGGTGTGGCCTGGGCCATTATCCAGCCCCTGTTTACCACCTTGGTGTTTACACTGGTTTTCGGAGGCCTTGCAAAGGTAGATTCTGATGGCATGCCTTATGTCCTTTTTTCTTACCTGGCACTTTGGCCATGGAATTACTTCTCCGGTACGCTTACCGAGTCCGCCAATTCTCTGATACAGAATGCCAACATGATTACCAAAGTATACTTCCCTAGAATGGTCCTACCGCTATCGGCCATTCTATCAAAGCTTTTGGACTTTACCATTGCATTTGTGGTGGTCATTGTCATGTTGATCTATTTCAAGCAAGTTCCTGGTTGGGGGATTTTGGTCTTGCCACTTCTGACAGTCCAACTTTTGATGTGCTCTTTGGGGATCGGAATGTTTCTTTCAGCCCTAGCGGTGAAATATCGGGATGTAAAGCATGCCTTGACTTTCGTGGTCCAACTCTTACTGTATGCAGCACCTGTCGTATATAGTACCTCCGCCGTTCCTGATAGGTATCTAAATCTCTACGTTCTCAATCCCATGGTCGGGGTGATAGAGGGATTCAGAGCTGCATTTCTCGACCGTCCTATGCCTTGGGAATGGATATGGCCCGGAAGCATAGTCGCGGTGATTTGCTTTGTATTCGGCATGATGTACTTCCGTAGGATGGAACGAATCTTTGCGGACGTGGCTTAAGGTCTAGTCGGGTTTTCTGCCTAGGGCTGCCTGCCTCCCGAAGGGATAGTTGTCCGGATGGAAAGCTCGTCGAATCATCCCTATAAGCTGACTTCTTATTTACATGCTGATAACCGGACAACTAGACAACAGGACAACCCGATACTTCGACATATTTCGACAAGCTCAATACGAGTGCTCAGTACAGGCAACATTACAACTTTACAACCTTCACGCCTTTTTACCACAGAAAACCGGACAACCCCGACAACCTTTCCCTAATGCCCTTTCTCTCCATCGTATCCCCAGTCTACCGAGCAGAAAAATTACTTCCCGAATTGGTCACTAGAATCAGTGCAGCGGTGAGTCCAATTTCGAGTGACTTTGAAATCATCCTGGTAGAAGATGCCAGTCCCGATGGTTCATGGGCCGAAATTGAGCGTCTCTCGCAGATTTATCCACAGATCGTCGGACTCAAGCTTTCACGTAATTTTGGACAGCACTATGCTATCACTGCGGGCCTCGATGAGGCAAAAGGAGAATGGGTCGTAGTTATGGACTGTGATCTTCAGGATAGGCCTGAAGAGATTCCTCTGCTTTTTCAAAAAGCCAAGAAAGGTTACGATGTTGTTTTAGCCAGACGAGCCAATCGGCAGGATGGATTCTTCAAAAAACTTTCATCCAAACTCTTCTATCGAACCTTGGCTTGGTTGACAGGTTCTCAACAAGATGAGACTATTGCCAATTTTGGGATTTATCATCAGCGAGTGATCAATCAAATCACTGCAATGCGTGAAAGTATCCGCTACTTTCCCACGATGATCCGTTGGGTGGGATTTAGACAAACTACTATCGATGTCATTCATGCCGCCAATGAGGAAAGAGGTAGCAGCTATAACTTCAAGCGACTTTTCAACCTTGCCCTCGATATCATGTTAGCATACAGTGACAAACCCATTCGGCTAACAGTTAAACTGGGCCTTTTGGTAGCCATGACGGGCTTCTTGTTTGCTATTTTTACCTTGATCCGATACTTGCAAGGACACATCATTGTAGCGGGATACGCGAGCTTGATCATTTCCCTTTGGATGCTGACGGGATTTCTGCTGGTTACTTTGGGTATGGTCGGGCTTTATGTAGGAAAAACCTTTGAAGGAGTAAAAAACAGGCCAATCTACATTGTGGAAAAAAAGGTAAGAACGTAGTTCGGTGGTCTCCTTTTAACCACAGAAAACCGGACAACCCGATTCTTCGACATATTTCGACAAGCTCAATGCGAGTACTCAGTACAGGCAACATTACAACTTTACAACCTTCCCACCTTTTTACCACAGAAAACCGGACAACCCGATAGTTCGACAAGCTCAATAAGAGTGCTCAGTACAGGCAATCAGACAACCTCGACAAACAGCCAACCCTTGATCATACCGCTACCTTTTGATTCCTCCCTTTTCGGATACGCTGTGGGGAAATGCTTGATAGATGAAGCTTGGTCTGAATCTGAGTTTTTGGAAGCTTCCAAATCGTACAGGTTGATATACCTCTTTTCTGACGAACCGCTAGATTTCAGATCCAGTCAAATCTTTCCTGTGGATCTACGATTGACCTTTTTCAAAAACCTCAAAAGGCGAAATGTCGAAAATGCTGAAATCCAACCGTATTCAGGTCCACTATCGGAAACCTTACAAGCTTTAGCTTTTGAAAGCGGAGTCTATTCCCGATTCCATACAGATCCGAGATTTGTCAATCGAGAGTTTGAAAAATTATACCAACTATGGATAGAAAAAGCCCTGACTCGACAAGAGGTCTTAATCGCTAAAGATCAAGCGGGTTTTGTTAGTTGCGCCATAGATGGTTATGATGCACAGATAGGCCTGATTGCTGTTCAAAAAAATCATCGAAACAAAGGTTGGGGTAAAAATTTGATCCTTGCTGCAGAAAACTTTGCACTGCAAAACGGAGCTCGCGCCATGACGATCGGAACCCAAGCAGCCAATCTGCCTGCCTCAGCATTTTATCACAGTATGGGCTACCAATTGATTGAGAGGAAATTTATCTATCACTATTGGAGATGATCATGTGTTAACAGAGTGTATTTCTACGGCTGCCTGCCTCCCGAAGGGATGGTTGTCCGGATGGTGAGCTTGTCGAATCATCCGTATAAGCTGACTTCTTATTTACATGCTGACAACCCGATACTTCGACATATTTCGACAAGCTCAATACGAGTGCTCAGTACAGGCAACATTACAACTTTACAACCTTCCCGCCTTTTAACCACAGACAACCGGACAACCCGAAACTTCGACATATTTCGACAAGCTAAATACGAGTACTCAGTACAGGCAACATTACAACTTTACAACCTTCCCACCTTTTAACCACAGACAACCGGACAACCCGATACTTCGACATATTTCGACAAGCTCAATACGAGTACTCAGTACAGGCAACATTACAACTTTACAACCTTCCCGCCTTTTAACCACAGACAACCGGACAACTCGATAGTTCGACATATTTCGACAAGCTCAATACGAGTGCTCAGTACATGCAACATTACAACTTTACAACCTTCCCGCCTTTTAACCACAGAAAACCGGACAACCCGATATTTCGACAAGCTCAATACGAGTGCTATGTACAGGCAACCCGACAACCTCGACAACCCAACAACTAGACAACCCGATAACCCCGAACCCCACCCTCCCTTGCTCATCCCATTTAACAAACCCTTCCTAACGGGGCACGAACTCGAGTACATCCGACAAGCTGTTGATCTAGGCAAAATATCCGGTAACGGAGAATTTACCCGACGCTGTCAGGAGTTCTTTGAGACCCGATATGGTTTCCTAAAGTGCCTACTCACTACTTCCTGTACGGATGCGCTCGAGATGGCGGCCATTCTCCTGGATATACAGCACGGAGATGAGGTTATACTTCCCAGTTTTACGTTTGTCTCCTCGGCCAATGCTTTTGCACTTCGAGGTGCCAAAATTGTCTTCATCGATAGCCAAGCTGATCATCCTAATCTGGATGCTAGTCAATTGGAAGGCTTGATTACTCCCAAAACCAAAGCCATTGTAGTAGTGCACTACGGCGGATTAGCCTGTGACATGGATGAAATCATGCAAATCGCCGATCGCCATGGACTTTTTGTGGTGGAGGATGCCGCGCAGGCTGTTGAAAGCTTTTATAAAGGAAAGGCCTTGGGTGCAATAGGGCATTTGGGCTGCTTTAGCTTTCATGAAACCAAAAATATCCAATGCGGGGAAGGAGGGATGCTGGCAATCAATCACCCTGATTTTGTCAAGCGGGCTGAGATTATCTGGGAAAAAGGGACCAACAGGGCTGCATTCTTTCGTGGGGAAATCGATAAATACGGTTGGGTGGATGTCGGCAGTAGCTTCTTGCCTTCAGAAGTGACCGCTGCCTTTCTCTGGGCGCAGCTTGAGAATCTCAACTCTATCCAAAACCGTCGAATCCAAATTTGGAGCGATTACTACAACTACCTGACTCTAAAAAAGACCCCCCATCTTCTGAATTTGAGCTACCTTGACCTCCTTCATAAAGCTGGAAAGGGGCTATCGTTTTCGGTGATGAAAAAAGACCAGATGGCAAACGCCCATCTTTTCTATTTGCATTTTGAAAATCTGGAAGCCAGAACGGCATTTGCCAAATTTCTAAAGGATCACCTTGTCTTGTCCGTGTTTCATTACCAAAGTCTTCACCGATCTCAAGTAGCTCAGGGCTTCTTTCCAGATCAATACCAGCGCTCATTACCCAACTCCGATAAATTTTCGGATTGCCTTCTTCGATTACCATTGTTCTTTGAATTGGGAGAAATGAGTAAGTTGGTACCTGCAATCTAGGCATCGGGTCAGGGTATGTCTGTTGGTTACGTTTTCTGGTTATCTGCTGAACCAGCCTGCCTGCCGAAGGAATGGTGGCCTAGTTACCCATAAATGCTGACTTCTTCATTCCAAGCTGACAACCATGATAACCCGATACGTCGACATATTTCGACAAGCTCAATACGAGTGCTCAGTACAGGCAATCTGCCAACCCATAAGATCGCTTCGGCGCAGCCCACATCCGTAACGCCCAAAGGCCTAGGCTGCTTCTCGCGATGACGCTTGCTGACAACTGGATACGTCGACATATTTCGACAAGCTCAATACGAGTGCTCAGTACAGTCAATCTGCCAACCCATAAGATCGCTTCGGCGCAGCCCACATCCGTAACGCCCAAAGGCCAAGGCTGCTTCTCGCGATGACGCTTGCTGACAACTGGAAACGTCGACATATTTCGACAAGCTCAATACGAGTGCTCAGTACAGGCAATCTGCCAACCCATAAGGTCGCTTCAGCGCAACACACAACCGTAAAGCCCAAAGGCCAAGGCTACTTCTCGCGATGACGCTTGCTGACAACTGGATACGTCGACATATTTCGACAAGCTCAATACGAGTGCTCAGTACAGGCAATCTGCCAACCCATAAGATCGCTTCGGCGCAGCCCACATCCGTAACGCCCAAAGGCCTAGGCTGCTTCTCGCGATGACGCTCGCTGACAACTGGATACGTCGACATATTTCGACAAGCTCAATACGAGGGCTCAGTACAGGCAATCTACCAACCCATAAGATCGCTTCGGCGCAGCCCACATCCGTAACGCCCAAAGGCCAAGGCTGCTTCTCGCGATGACGCTTGCTGACAACTGGACAACCCGAAAACCCAAAAAACCCATCATCCCATGATCATCGCCGGTGCAGGAGGGCATGCCCTCGAAGTCTTGGATATCCTTAGGCCGCTTTCATTGCCTGCTATTGCGGTTTATGGAGAAAAAGTCACGCCTTTCTGGCCAGCTGGATTTCCTTCTTTTTCTGAATTTAGCAGCGTGCAAGAGTGGCTATCCAAGCACCCTGATTTTGTCCTAGGAGTGGGTGCACCGGTATTTCGCCGAAAGCTTTATGACGCGTTTACGCAACTTGGCGGTGTTCATCAAGTACTCAGAGGACCTCAGGCAGTAGTCAGTCCATCGGCTCAGGCAGCATCTGCTGATATCCTCACCTCTGCATTTGTGGGTGCAGAGGTATGCCTTGGCAAAGGAGTCTTGGTCAACGTCGGTGCCCAGATTCATCACGAGGTACGCATCGGTGATTTTTCGGTGATCAATCCAGGCGCTGTACTTTTGGGCGCATGTCAACTCGAAGAGGGTTGCTTCATCGGAGCTCAGGCCACGATTCTACCGGGAGTGAAAATAGGAAAAAATGCCATCATCGGAGCAGGTGCGGTCATTATCCGTGACGTGCCAGAAGCGGTGACTGTAGTAGGTGTACCCGGACGAATCACCTCTATACAAGGGTGACATACCTTAAATAAAAAGGCACTAGATACGCCCCAACGGCTTTTCACTACAGATCTTTGGTTGTCATATCGTGGCTTTCCAACCCTCAAAAGGAAGATTCTACAACCTGAAAATGTCCATTCAAGGAGATGACCCTGACAACAAGACAACTACTTACTGACCACTGTTTACTGTTCACTGATTACTGTTCACTGATTACTGACCACTGACCACTTTCTACTCTAACCCTTTGATCTGAAAGAATTTTTTAGCCTGACCCACCAAAAATCCCACAAATCCCAACACACCTGTCACCATTGCCTGAATCTCAGTGAAAAATGACCGCTCAAAGTAAGCCAAGAGTCCAATCGCCAAAATAAGGAATGACAATACGGCCCACTGTACATTATTTGCCGTGCTGTAGCGCTTGCGATAGGCTGTAAGTTCGTTTTTAGTATTGGTAGAAATTGTTGAAATCACAAAGTATCTAAACGTCTTGCTGAAAAGCCGGAGACTTTTTCCGCTCCAGTTGTTTATAAATACCCCTTTTTGGTATAATTCCACCACCTCCTCATAGTTCATCGGATTGATGAAACCCTCCATGGCGTAGGCATAGCACACATTTTTTTCTTCTATGCTGAGTTCTGACCAAACATTGTAAAAGTATGCCTTTCCATACCGCTGCAGGAGTAGTCGGGCATAGGGTTTTTCTTCTTCCAGTCCGATAATCTCCCGCTTCCTGAAATAATCCTCCACCTCTATTTCGCTGAAGTAGTTTCTTGGGCGTACCGCTGTGCTTTTGGTCTCAGGAATGATCGGCACAAACTCAAAATAAAAGCCGCTCATCAGTTCCGAAAACCGCACCTTTTCCACATCTGAACCCAGCTTGGACACCAAACTTCGCCAACTTGTGCCTGCACTGAAGACCAAATGAATGTCCCGAGCCAGTCCGAGTAGGGCAGGGATTTCCTGCATAAACTGACTCAAATCGTTCAAACAGTGGATGTCTTCGATCAAAAGGACCTTCACTTTTTCCAGTTTGTGAGGTTTGGGGAGTTTTAACCCTTCTTCTGCACAATCGATCAGATAGACTTCATTTCGATCGAGCTTGAACGTGGAATAGACCCAATACCTGTTGACCATGCTGTCACAGCCACAGAGGAATATCCGCAGGTTGGGACATTCTGAAAGTTCATTTTCGATGATGTTTGCCAACGCATTCTCTTCTTCGATCTGAAAATCCATCCAAAACATCTTTCGCACCAAGCTTCTCACGCCTAAAAAGGCCAAAACTAGGGCCATCACCGTAGAACCAATCGTCCAACCCTTCCAACTTGGGGAGGAAATCAAGCTGTAGTGGGCTATTTTTTCCCCGCTATAGGCATTTTCGAAGTCTTCCGATTGAGGCATAAAATACCGGACGATCTGACCATCGTAGGGGGTTGCGAGGCCGGTCATAAACCCCATTCTCGCTAGATACATGGGTTCTACCTTCTTGTTCAGAGGCTGTATGGATTGCTCCAGGGACTTGGACCAAAGTTGGTTTTCCAGCGTATTGACTTGTTTGAAAATGACAAACCCGGGAATAAATCCGGCAACTAGCAAAAAGCTGAAAACAAAGTAGAAGTAGTGGCTCTTGTTTGAATCGTTGGATTGATCGCTCCTGACCAAAAAATACATCCCTGTACATACACCGATAGGAGTACTCACAATGACTAAAAGCGACAGGTCAAAGGGTAGCTGCTCATATACCCAGCCCAAGGTTATGGCGACCAAAGTCAAAAAGATTACAATCGATAAAGCAATTGCGGCAAGTTTGTGATTGCCATGTTGGTAGGCTCTTGGCAATAGCCAATACAAAGCAAAAGTTTTCCAATTGTTTTTCTTGGGGATGGAAACCCTCGGAATCTGCGTCAAGGCACCAAAGAAAAGCACATAGAACGTCAAAAAGCCCATACTCGCTATCGAAATCAATCCCGCTTTGAGGTGGTAGGAATTTTTGTTGACCAGGTAAATAAACCAAAGTACCTGTTCTGAATCACCCGGCATTTGCATCGGGCTGATCTTGGCATCGTACTCTTGCCCATTGATGTGTATCGGCAAGTCCCAAGTCAGCGAATCCAAGGCCCTTTGGGAGGTCAGGTTTTGAAACAATTCCCATTTCTCTTCAGGCAACACTGATTTTAGATTGCTGAAGGGGATTTCAAACTGCTGACTGCTGAACACCACATCGCCAGCCTGCTTCACAAGCAAGTACCTCCTGTCTTGGGTCAGGCGAGTGCTATCCAATAGAAAGGAGACGGCTTGGACATTATCACCTTTACTTCTGCTGATGACCATTTCAGCTTTACCGTCCTTTTGTGAAAAAATCCGTTCGATGAACAGCTTTTTTGCCTTGTCACCAGTATCCGATTTTTGAAAAAAACTGAAATAGTTGCGGTGCGCAATTGATATAAAGGAAAAATCATAGGTTTTCCCGTCTATCGAAGCGATGTCTTGGGTGACATACTTCCTGATTTTTCCGCTTGAGTCTGCCTCCAGTAGTTCATTGAGTTGTATTTCTACTGAATCCCCGATTTGGGTAGAGTCCAAGTGGTCAATCACGGTCCGGAATGATTTTCTTAACTCATCCTTTACTTCTTTGGAGATCTCATCCTCGATCTCCGAACCAAAGGGCTTATAAAATACATAACCCAAAGTCCAGCCTCCCACGGCAAAGAGCATCAGCAACGAAAAACCAATATAATAAACCCGTCTTTGGGTGAGTAGGTCTCCCTTGTCCATGCCAAAGAAAGAAATAATCGGCGTCGCTGTCAGCAGTAGAAGCATCCCCAAGGCAATCAAGGTAAACGCCGTGTAATCCACCCGATAGGCTGCATTGATCAAGTCCTCTTTGTCTTTCATGCCAATGACCCAAAGTTTTTGCTGTCCCTCCACCAGCGGTACTGCATAGCCCAAGTGGGGCTTGGCATTGTACTCCATCTCAAACTGCCCGATGTTCTTGTTTACAAATCGCTCGCTGATGGATTTTTTATCATCATTGAGTGAGGTTCCCTTCAGGTGTGAGGGATAGACTACCTTGCCGCTGTCCAAAGCCAAAATCACCTGATCAAAAAAAGTGTTGGATCGGATCAATTCTCTCAGCCAGGATTCATAGGGGACCTCGGTGTAAAGGTGGTTTTCAGAGCCTTTGGCAGTTTTGCCAATGCCCAAGGCTTCGTGAATTTCGATCAAGCTAAGCCCCTCTGCTTGAAGATCCGCCAGGTCCACAGGGATGTGGATTGCATCTCCAAAAGAGAGGGACGTTTTTTTATCCGAATCCGGAAAGAATGCAAACTTTTTAGGGTCCCGGCCTTGGGCTTGTGCGGCGTGCTTTTTTAGTGGATCTTTTGAATTCAGCGCAAGTTTGAAATAAATAAAACTGTTGATTTCCTTTTTTAAATCCTTTTGTGATTGACCTAGGGCTTCCCGCATCATCAGCACATTGCGCGACGCCTGCAAGTTGAGCTGCTTTTGGTTTTGTTGGGATTGGTTAAACAGGTAAGCGGCCAATAGGCCTAATACCACGAGGCCGACAATCCAAATCAGTATTCCTTTTCTGTCCATGGTTTAGCAGGTTTGGCAGTGGGATTTTGCTGAAGTACAGCTAAAGATGACGTTGATATTTCCCCGGTTGGGCATTTTGTCAGTGAGTTTGAAGGTGATCAACTCGTTTACCCTTTTCTCCGCCTTCCATCCAAAGCCGCCGGACCAATTTTCAGGAATTTTGGCTTCTACATAGGTTCCAGTACCATTAAGGAGGAAATCAGCTTTTCTAAAATCAGAGACCCCATTGGGTTTCCAATCTTCCCTAGTCTTATTCAAATAAATGCCCCTGCCTGTTTTGGGAGCACTTAGTGCTACTGCCTCGATAGGGAATGATCCGATGTAAAACTCCTTTTGATCTCTCATAAAAGTGAAGTAAAAATTGATCCTTGTCCTATTTTATTAAAAAACAGGTCTTTAGAAAGGTATAATTTTTTTCTGATAATTCGATTTTCTGTTGCCGGAGGAATAATATTTGGTTTTTTAGACTGAACCCGAATAATAATACGTTGTAAAGTATTCATACAGGAGATTTAAAAATCCCGCCATTATGTTTTGACTGGATTGCTGAGTTAGAAAAAATGCTCAGGTTTTTTATTTCCCAAATTGATTTTTTTTCCTTCCCTTTACCTAGCTGGTATGAAAAAATTAAGCACGATGTGGATAGCGCTAAGCCTCATTTTTCTGAGGGATAGATTCTTGAGGACAGCTTTGGGCTGGAAGGTCAACCCTGGAAAAGTAACCGTTGATGGAATGAAAAATGGCTTAGAGTGGATTTTTTCGTAATGTTTTCCTTTTGGGAAAACCCAAATTCAATTAGTTTGAACAAACTTTAGGGTCGTAAAAAAAACGGTCCGATCTTGTTATTCCCATGCGACTGAGTAATTTTATTACTCAGTCTGCTAGTTCCCACTTGGGATCGAAGTGGCGAAGCTGTAGCCAATCTATTGAAAAAAAACCTTTCCTCGCAGAAAGACGGGAGACAGATGGTTCGACTCCGCTCACCACAGGAGACGGGAGACGGGAGACTCCCGAAAAGCGTAAGCCGACAAACGATTTGAAACTTTAAAAATTATCAATTATCAATTATCAATTATCAATTATCAATTATCAATTATCAATTATCAATTATCAATTATCAATTATCAATTCCCAATTACCAATCACCAATAACCAAATCACCAATAACCAATAACCAATAACCAATACCCAATAACCAATTATCAATTACCAATTACCAATTCCCAATAACCAATTCCCAATAACCAATTCCCAATAACCAATACTCAATAACCAAATCACCAATACTCAATTGCCAAAAAACCAACCCCAAAACTACCAGCTAGACACTTACACCTCCACCTCTCCAAAAAATGATCTCATACGCACATCTCTTCAAGCTTCGTGATCATTTCTACACGTTGAGACAGCGGGCACTGGGTTATCCTAAACTCCATCGGGCATTTTTAAGAAATCAAGGCTATCCCCTGAATCTCGATTTTCCGGTTACCCACAATCAGCGGTTGGTCCATAAAATGATCTGTGACCGCAATAGCCTGATTCCAATCACATCGGATAAGTGGAGGGTCAGGACTTATGTCAAGGAAATGCTAGGAGCGGAACTCGCCGACAAAATCCTTATCCCGGTCTATCATGTCAGCAAATCGGGTAAGGATATACCCCATACAGAATGGAATCATGAGTTTTTTCTTAAAGCCAATCACGGTTCACGTCTAAACAAGTTGGTTCAACCCGGTGAAAACCCGCAATCGGTCAGTGAATTAGCCGTGTCATGGCTTGGTAAAAGCTATGGTCAAGGCCTTCATGAATGGGCCTATCGGGACATTCCACGGAGGATCATTTGTGAACAGGTGCTTCGGGACAAAGACGGGAAAATCCCCATGGATGTCAAATTTTACTGTTACCATGGCAAATGCAGGATGGTCTACTATGTTTCAGATCGATATGAAGGGCTCTCAGAACTCATCACCGATGAAAAACAAGTGGTGTTGCCTTTCATTCTCAAGCATGGGGTAAAGTTAATGCCCAGTGTTCCTGTAGTCGATAGTTTTGATCAAATGTTGGGGATTGCAGAGGCATTGAGTCAGCGGTTCATTTTTAGCAGAGTGGACTTGTATAGCGTGGAGGGCAAGGTGTACTTTGGTGAACTCACCCACTATGATGGGGCTGGGATGGAGCGACTCCAAAGCTATGAAGCCGACTTGGCGGAAGGCCGTCTTTGGCTCAGTCACAACTATCATAAGTCTCTGTCAGAGGTCTACTCGGAAATAATGGAGGAAGCTAAAACTGACTTCAGCAAAAAAAAGAACTGGCTATCTGCAAGTGATGCTTAGCCTGATTGTATGATTAGTTTCCTGATTCGTATTGCAACCAACCTTTAACTAGGTCATTTAACATTAAGTTTTGTTTTTTTCAAGCTCGTTTTTTCAAAAAATATCATGGTTTCAATCATTGTCCCGTGTTACAACTCAGGAGATTTTCTCTTAGATGCAGTTGAAAGTTGCTTTAAATCTTCCTTTCAGAATTTTGAAATCCTCATCGTCAATGACGGGTCCACAGATCAGCTGACCTTGTCACATTTGGAGTCCCTTGCAGCTCGTGATAAGATCAGGGTGTTCCATCAGCCTAATCAAGGTGTAGGCAAAGCCAGAAACATCGCCGCCGCTCATGCCAAGGGAGACTTCTTATTTTTTTTGGATGCTGACAACAGGGTCAGACCCGACTACTTCGCAGAGGCTGTGGACGCAATGCGCAGCCGGCCGACAGTAGGAGTGGTTTACGCCAAGCCTTATTTTTTCAACGAACAGGGGCAAGCTCCCGAGCGGTTTACAGTTCGTCCTTATTCCTTTGATGCGCTCTTGGCAGGCAATTTTATCGATATGTGTGCACTTGTCAAAAGGAGTGCTTTTGAAAAAGTTGCGGGATTTGATGAGTCGAGAAATCTTTTTGGATGGGAAGATTGGGATTTGTGGATTCGGATTGCAATGGCTGATTGGGAATTTTATTTTATTGACAACGTACACTACGACTACCGTGTCGAGGACAGTTCGATGATGGGACAGATCAATCAAGAACAATACAACATCAAGCTTGCTTACTTTTCAGCCAAACACGGCCCTATTATTTTTTCCAAAATGAAGCAGTACTATCCTATCATAGCTTGTATTCGTACGCGGCCCCTCCGCCTATTTTTGGTTTACCTCTTTCGAAAATATATCCTTAGGACCAGTATCGTCTAAAGTTTCTAAACTCCTTTCCTAATCGAATGGGCATCGTCCAATTTTCCATACCCAAGTCTCTCGTCTTGAAGTTTCATGAGTTCAAACCCATTGACAATTTCATCGAAACAGGCACATACCTTGGGGGAACCACATTTTGGGCTGCAGCTCAGTTTGACAAAGTCTACACCATCGAGATCGATCAAAAGCTATCCCAAGCCGCCGCCGCTACCCCGGGCTGCCCGGCAAACGTGGAGTTTCTCGTCGGCGACAGCAAATCCGTCCTTCCCGAATTGATGCAAAGACAGCTTCCTGGCACTTGCCTCTTTTGGCTTGATGGTCATTGGTGCCTTGGGGGAGGAGGAAAAGACCAAGAGTGTCCTTTGATCGACGAGCTCACCGCCATCCAATCCAGGCAAGAAGCAATCATTCTCATCGACGATGCCCGCTGCTTCTTGGGTCCCCTGCCTCCGCCACACGAGGCAGACCATTGGCCTAGAATAGATGAGGTATTCCGCAAAATCACCGAGCTGTTTCCCGCACATAGATTTACGATTTTGGACGATGTCATTGTGGTATTGCCACCTGCCTACTTCCCGG
>Ga0209278_1000278_pt1 | contig 48160 bp, 40 predicted proteins | sample JI81BgreenDNA_FD_187504 | JGI IMG/M metagenome (GOLD analysis project Ga0209278, IMG submission 187504) | Wastewater effluent complex algal communities from Wisconsin, to seasonally profile nutrient transformation and Carbon sequestration -... | ecosystem: Engineered > WWTP > Effluent > Algae...
CGCCAGGCCCTCAGGGCGATGGCCGCGGCGGCAAGCCACAGCAAGAGACCCACGACGCCGGTTTCCGCCAATACTTCCAACACGATCTGGTGGGCGTGGAACGCGCCCCGCCCCCCCAGCCACGTGAACTGATCGCCGCGCGAATAGATCTTGTAGGCGCGCTGGAAGTTGTCGGTTCCCACGCCGGTGACCGGGTGGTCGAGGATGATCCGGCCCGTCGTTTGCCAGAGGACCAGCCGGCCCGACAGCGCGAAGTCCACGCCCTCCTTCCGCATCTCGAGCGCCTCGAGCGTGCGCTCCACGCGCGGCCCCAGGAAATCGCTGGTGCTGGCGACCACCACGGTCAGCAAGCCGCCCGCAAGCAGTCCGAGGCCGGTGCGCTTCCAGCCCCAATGGCGGAGGCCGGTGACGACCAAGGCGAGACCGAAACTGATCCAGGCCGCGCGCGCGCCGGCAAGCAGGATGACCACCCCCAGCGCGCCGGCGACCAGCAGCCACGGCAAAACGCCGCGCTTCGCCGCCGGGAGCAGCGCAAAGGGCGAGAGCGTGGCCAGCACGAGGCCGAGCTTCAGGTTGTCGGCGCCGAAGATGCCCGAGAGCCGATCGGCCACGGCCGGCCCACCGAGGCTATGGCCGGTGGCCGCCTGCAGCAGGCCGTCGATGGTCCATAGCGCGACCACGGCGGCGATGCCGACACCGACAAGGCGGGCACCGCGGGCGGTCGACATCGCCATCGCCGCAAGCCACAGGAACGGCAGGTAGCGCAGGTCCTTCGCCGCCTCGATCGCGGTGTTCGTGGGGTCGAGGGCCAGCGGGATCGAGAACACCTGCGGCAGCCAATAACCGCAGAACAGGATGGTGGTCAGGGCCCAGGCTTCGTGGCTGAGCACGCGCAGCGCGCCGCGGAAACGCACGGCCCACATCAGGCCGAAACCGAGCAATGCCCCGAGGGACAGCACGGTCTCCGCCACGCCACGCCACGGCCAGCAGGCGACCTGCAACAGCACCCACCAGGGCGCCAAGCGGGCGAGTCGATCAACCAGCGTGTCGTGCATACGTCTCGAGGGTGGCCTGCTGCATCGCCGCCAGAGTGTAGGGAATGTGCGCGGGTGCGGCCGGCGCGGCGGCCAGCAGGGCGCGAGCCTGCTGGGCGAGCGCGGTGGCATCACCGAGCGGCACGCTTCCCTGGGGCTGCAGCGCCGCGAGCTGCTCGCCCACGCCGCCGTGGTCCCAACCGAGCACCGGCACGCCGACCGACAGCGCCTCGATCACGGTGCGCCCGAAGGCCTCGGGTTTGCGCGAAAGCTGCAGCACGAGATCGCTCGCGGCGTAGGCGCGGACGACCTCGCTGCGCGGCGGCGACACCCGGAGTACCGATTCGACGCCGCGCGCGGCCGCGAGGGCGCGCAATTCGGCGAGGTAGGCCTCGCGGCCCGGCTCGTCGGTGCCGAGCAGCCACAGGGCCGCCGGCACGCCTTGCGCGCGAAGGTCGGCCAACAGCGCGATGGCGTCGGCATGGCCCTTGAGCCGCGTGCCGCGTCCGGGCATCAGCAGCAGGCGGGTGTCGTCGGGCAGGGCGAGTTCGGCGAGCACCGCGGCGCGCGCGTCCGGGTCGGGTCGCGGGTGGCGGGGGAAGGCCGCGGGATCGACGCCGCGCGGGATCACCACGAGCCGTGGCGAGGCCTCGGGCCAATGGGACTGCACGTAGTCACGCACCGTGTCGGACACGCAGATCACCGCATCACCCCGGGTCATGACGCCGCTGTACCGGCCGGGCGAGTTCAACCCGTGGACGGTGGTGATGAATCGGGGCCGCGGCGATAGACCGCGTAGCGCACCAAGGGCCACCCACGCGGGCAGGCGCGAGCGCGCATGGACGATGTCGGGTTGCAGCGTGCGCAGCAGGCGGCGCAGCGCGAACACGCGGAAGGGCGTGGCCAGCGACTTGGCGCCAATCGGCAGGGCGTGGTGCGTGCTGCCTGCGGCTTCGAGCGCCGGCACCAGCCGGCCACCGGCCGACACCACGTGCGAGGCATGGCCGGCCGCGACGAGGGCCTGGGCGATCTCGAGGGTGGAGCGCTCGACCCCTCCCGCGTTCAGGGCCGGCAGCAACTGGACGACGGTGAGGCGGCGCAAGGCCGGGCCCCGGGGATCAGTCGACGAGGACGTACTTCGCGCCGCAGTACGGGCAGATCGACGTGCCGCCTTCGTTCTCGATCGGCAGATAGACGCGCGGGTGCGAATTCCAGAGCTTCATCTCGGGCGTCGGGCACGAGAGCGGCAGGTCGGCGCGCTTCACGGAATAGACGCGCTCGGTGTTGGCGGCCTTCTGGGCGGTGGCGTCGGTGCGGAGCATGGGCGCGGGCTCGAACGGCGAAGGCGCGCATTCTAGCCCGGCGCGGCCCCGGCCGCCCGCCCTCAGGCCGGGAGTTCCACCACCAGCAGGTCGGCCCCGAACGAGGACACCAAGGCGAACCCGGCGTCGTCGGCCACGCCCAGCCCGTCGCCGCCGCGAAGGAACTGGCCGCGATACGCCAGTTCACCGCCAATCACCTCGACCCAGCAGGCCGAACCGCGCGTGGCCGGAACGGCGAACATCGCGCCGGGGACGATGGATTCGCGACGCACCGTGGCCGCTGCGCCCCAGGGCAGCAGGGCCTCGGCCGGCGCCGCGACGCGCGATTCCCCCACGGCCGGGGTAGCCACCGCCTGCGCGGGCGCGGCATTGCTGTGCGTGGGCTGCACCCAGAGCTGCAGCAGGCGCAGGGTGCCCCTGGCATCGACGTTGGCTTCGACGACATCGACGCCGGCACCGGCCCCGAGCCGATGCCACTGACCGGCCACCACCGGCCCGGAATCGCCGGCCTGCGACGTGACGGCGTAGGTGCCGGCGAGCACGAGGGTGAGCACTTCCATGTTGGCGCGCCGCGCCGCCGGCAGGCGCACACCGGGCGCGAGCTCGACGCGGTTCAACACACGCAGCGCATGGAAGCCGAGCCAGTCGCGGTCGAAGGCGCTGCCGTGGCTGAAGGCGGCGGTGCCGGACAGGCCGGGATCGACGAGGCGGCCGCGCTCGGCGGCAGGACGGAAGACGATGGGCATGCGCGGATTGTGCCGCAGAAACGACGACGGGCCCGAAGGCCCGTCGCGTTCGCGCGGTGCGTTCGCCGCTTACTGCGCCGGCAGCTCGCGGTTGAACTCGGTCTCGATGCGGATCTTTACTTCCGCGCCGACGGCCGGGGCGTACTTGTCGAAGCCCCACTGCGTGCGATCGATCGTGGTGGTGGCCGAGAAGCCGGCCACTTCGATCGTCGGGCGGAACGGGTGCGGCGCGATCTTGTTGAGCTTGACGTCGAGCACGACGGGACGGGTCTGGCCGAGCATGGTGAAGTCACCGGTCACCTTCAGCGCACCGTTGCCGGCGTCCTCGACCTTGGTGCTCTTGAAGGTCATCGTCGGGTGCGCGGCGACGTTGAAGAAGTCCGCGGACTTCAGGTGCTCGTCGAAATCGGCCTGGTCGGTGTCGATGCTGCTCGTGTCGATGGTGACTTCGATCGACGAGTTCGCGAGGTTGGCGCGGTCGAGGTTCAACGTGCCGTCGTACTGGGTGAACTCGCCGAAGGTCTGCGAGAAGCCGAGGTGGTTGATCTCGAAGCCGATGTAGGTGTGGCCGGCGTCGAACTTGAACGCGTCGGCGGCGAAAGCGGGGGCGGCGAAGGCGGCGGCCAGCGCGGCGGCGAACAGGGTCTTCTTCATGGGGTGCTCCGGGTGGGCGGGCCGCGGCGGCTGCCGCGGCCGAAGGGTGGGCTCAGGCGATGCGGGCGGCTTCGTCGAACGACAGGCGCGGCGAACGGGGGAACAAGCCGGCCTCGTCGCCGTAGCCGAGGTTGATCAGGAAGTTCGACTTGATCGTGGTGCCAGCGAAGAAAGCCGCGTCGAGCTTGCCGGCATCGAAGCCGGACATCGCGCCGGTGTCGAGGCCGAGCGCCCGCGCCGCCATGATCAGGTAGGCGCCCTGCAGGCTGGCGTTGCGGAACGCGGTGCTCTGGATCAGCGCCTCGTTGCCGGCGAACCAGCTGCGCGCATCGGCGTGCGGGAACAGCTGCGGGAGCTTGTCGTAGAAGGCCATGTCCTGGGCGACGATGACGGTGACCGGCGCCGTCATGGTTTTCTCGACGTTGCCCGGGGCCAGCGCCTCCTTCAACGTCGCCTTGGCCTCGGGCGACTTCACGAACACGAAGCGGGCCGGCGAGCTGTTGGCGCTGGTCGGCGCCCACTTCAGGAGGTCGTAGAGCTCGTGCAGCAGGGCGTCGGGCACGTCCTTCTTCTGCCAGGCGTTGTGGGTGCGGGCGTTGCGGAAGAGCTGGTCGAGGGCGTTGGCGTCGAGGCTGGTCATCGGGAGTCCTGGGGTCGGGGGCGGTGCGATGGGGTCGCAGTATGGGTGCCGCTGCGGCCGCGACGATGCCCGCCGTTGCAACAGGTCGTTGTGAACGCCGGAACGACGCCGCGCACTGCGGCCTGGACGCGCCGCTGGCTACACTCGCACGATGAGCCACGAGTCCCCCGCCCCTGTCCTCGTCCTGCATGACGGCACCGCCGGCAATCGGCGGCAGGCGCTCGCCTTGGCCGAGGCGTGGGCCCTGCCCTTCGAGGAGTGTGTGCTGGGGCCGCGCCCGCCGTGGCGCTGGGCGGCGCCGCGCGTCCTGCCCGGCAGCGAACTCGCGTTCGGCCCAGCGTTCAAAACCCAGCTCGAACGCCCGCCCGCCGTGGCCGTGGGCTGTGGCCGCCAAGCCGCCCTCGCCACGCGCCTGCTGCGGCAGCGCGGCAGCAAGGTCGTGCAGATCCTTCACCCGCGGCTGCCCACGCCGCATTGGGATGCCGTGGTGCTGCCTGCGCACGACGGCGTGCAGGGCGACAACATCCTGACCTTGGACGGCAGCCTGAACCCCATCGATGACCCGTGGCTCGATGCGAAGCGCACGGCGCACCCGGCCCTCGGCGAGTCGCCCTCACCGCTCACGGCGCTGCTCGTCGGTGGCCCCACCGAGGACAGCGACTGGGACCGCCACGCCCTCGACGGCATCCTCGAACTGCTGCTGCGCTGGCGTCAGCGCGACGGCGGGACGCTGTGGGTCATCGGTTCGCGCCGCACGCCGAAGGCGATGCGCCGGCAGATCAAGCAGGCCATGGGCGATCGCGCGCAGGTGTGGATGGATGATCGCGACGGCCCGAATCCTTACGCCGGCGTGATCGCTTGGGCCGACCGGCTGGTGGTGACGCCGGACTCCGCCAACCTCATCAGCGAGGCGGCGGCCACGCGCGCACCGCTGTGGATCGCCGTGCCGCGCTATAACCGCGGCCGCATCCGCCATCTCGTGGCCAAGGCCATCGACAGCGGGCGTGCCCGCGCCCTCGGGCCGGAAAGCACGCCGTGGCCGATCGAGCCCTGGCGCGAAAGTGCGCGCATCGCCGAGCGACTGCGGCCGTGGGTGCTCGAGTCGATCGCCGCGCGTCAGCCGGCGGGCGAGGAGAGCGTCAGCGCCGACAGGGCCGAGCGCAGCGCCGACGCCGTACCCTGAGCCAAGGCGTCCGGCACGCGGCGTGGCCGGCGATCCAGCGTGCAACCAAGCGAGAGCCCCACCAGCGCGGCGTGGGCCTCGACCAAGGCCTGCGCCGTGCTCGCGTCGACCACGCCCGCCTCTGCAAGGGCCGTCGCCAACGCGGGGCTATGGCGCGGACGGAGCAGGGCCGGGTGCCGGCCGGCATGCCGGAGCACGGCGTGCTGCAGGGCGAACTCGAGATCGACCAGACCTCCGGCGCCCTGCTTCAGGTCGAAGTGCGCGGCGTCGCTGCGGTCCAGTTCGCGACGCATGCGTTCGCGCATGTCGGCGACGTCCTTGGCCAAGGCCTGCGCATCGCGCGGGCGGGCGAGGATCTCGCCGCGGAGCGCGTCGAGGCGGGCGAGCAAGGCCACCTCGCCGGCCAGCGGACGCATGCGCACGAGGGCCTGGTGCTCCCAGGTCCAGGCGCGCTCGCGCTGGTAGCCGGCGAAGCTGTCGAAATTGACGACCAGCAGGCCCTTGGCGCCATCCGGCCGCAGCCGAACGTCCACCTCGTAGAGCTTGCCGGCCGCGGTCGAGGTGTCGAGCAAGGCGACGAGCTTCTGCGCGATGCGCAGGTAGTAGCGGCCGGCATCCAGCGGGCGCGGGCCGTCGGACGTGCTGTTCGGATCGGCGCCATGCACGAAGACGAGGTCGAGGTCGGAGGCGAAGCCGAGCTCTTCCGCACCAATGCTGCCGTAGCCCAGCACCGCGAATCCGCCCTCGGCGACGCGGCCGTGCGCACGTTCCACTTCGCGCGTGGCCAGCGCCAGCGCCGCCGCGACCACGGCCTCGGCCACCGTCGCAAGGCGGCGCGTGGCCGTCACCGCATCCACGCGGCCCGCGCGCCAGGCCAAGCCGATCCGGAAGGCCAGGCTGTGGCGACGTTCGTTCAAGGCGATCAGCGCGGCCTCGGCATCCTCGTGCGCCGGCACCAGACCCGCGATCTCCTGCGCGATGGTCGCGGCGTCGGGCAAAGGGCCGGCCGCCCGCACATCGAGCAATTCGTCGAGCAGCAGCGGATGCTCGGTGAGGCGCTCGGCCAGCAGCGCGCTGCCCGCGCAAACCTGGGCGAGGCGCTCGAGCGCCGCGGGCTGCTCGGCCAGCAGGGCGAAATAGCTGCTGCGGCGGCCAATGGCGGTGATCAACGCGATGCCGCGCGCAAGGCTGGCGTCGGGGGCATCGCTGGCCGCCGCCTGCGCGGCCAGCGTCGGCACGATGCGGTCGAACCACGCGGCGGCGCGCGGGGAGAGGCTGCGCCGCAGCGCCGAGGCCGAGAGACGCCGCAGCGCATCGTCGGCCGCTTGGGCATCGGCGAATCCGGCGTCGGCGAGCACGGTCGCGTTCCCGCCCTCGGGCAAGGCCTGCCAGTACGCGGCGATGGCCTCGGTGCGGGCATCGTCCGAAGCCGCCGTGCGCGCCTGCGCATCGCGCCCCCCGAGCACGGCTGCGAACTCCGCGGCCACCACGTCGCGGTGGGCGCGCAGTGCCGCCTCGAGGGCCGCCGCATCGGCATGGCCCAATCCACGCGCCACGCGCAGTCGATCGAGCGGGTCCGCGGGCAGCGCGTACTCCTGCGCGTCGCGCAGCATCTGCACGCGGTTCTCGACCCGGCGCAGGAAGCGGTAAGCCTCGGCGAGTCGCTGCGCGGTGGCTTCCGGCAAGTGGCCCGCCGCGGCCAGCGCGGAAAGCGCGGGGAGCAGACCGCGGCGACGCAGCGCGGGTTCACGCCCGCCGCGGATCAGCTGGATGGCCTGCACCAGGAATTCCACCTCGCGAATGCCGCCCGGGCCGCGTTTGAGGTCGTCGGCCATGTCCTTGCGCGCGACCTCGGCCTCGATCATCGCCTTCATCTCGCGCAGCGAATCCAACGCGGTGAAATCGAGGTAGCGGCGGTAAACGAAGGGCCGCAGCGCCTCGACCAGCGACTCGCCAGCCGCGAGATCACCGGCCACCGGCCGGGCCTTCAGCCAGGCGTAACGCTCCCAGTCCCGGCCTTCGCGCTGGAAGTAGGCCTCCATGGCGTCGAAGCTCAGGGCCAGCCGGCCGCTGTCGCCGAACGGACGCAGGCGCAGGTCGACCCGATGGCAGAAGCCGTCGACCGTCGGTTCGTTCAACAGCTGCGCGAGGCGCTGGCCGAGGCGGACGAAATAGGGTTCGGCGTCGAGCGACCGCGCGCCATCGCTGCTGCCACCGTGCGGGTAGGCGTAGACGAGGTCGACGTCGGAACTGAAGTTCAGCTCGCCGCCACCGAGCTTGCCCAGCGCGAACACCACGAGGCGCTGCGCGCGACCCTCGCCGTCGCGCACCACGCCGAAGCGCGGGGCGAACTCGGCTTCCGCTTGGCGCAGCGCCCCCTGCAGGGCTTGCTCGGCGATGCGCGTGCTGCCGACAAGGGTGGCGTCGACGTCATCCAGGCCATCGATGTCACGGGCGATCAGCACGCTCGACGCGGCGGTGCGCCAGCGCCGCAGCGCCGCCATCGCCGCCTCGGGAGCCTCGGGCTCGAGCGCCGGGAAGGCCGGCATCGCATGGCGGTGGGCCAGCAGTGCGGGTTGTCGCCGCAGCACGTCGAGCGCGAACTCCGAAGCGACGGCCAGCGGACGCAGCGCGTTGCGGGTCGCCGCCTCCAGCGGCGTGGCTTCGGCCAGTGCGTCGAGCCGGCGTTCGACGAGGGCATCGAGGGTGGCCTCAAGCGATGTCATGGCACCTCGCTGGAAAAAAAGAACCCGCAAGGCCAAAGCGCTTGCGGGTTCGTGCTCCCTCCCCCACGTCGGAAGCGCTTCGATCCTGCGACGATGCCGCGATGGCTTGCACGCTGCGATGCACCATCCCGCGCTCCTTAGCCATGGAAGGCCAGAAGCAGGCTGGCGAGGCCGAGGAAGAACCCCATGCTGCACACATCGGTGATCGTCGAGAGGATGATCGCCGAGGCGGTCGCCGGGTCGGCGCCGAAACGCTTCAGCAGGAGCGGCACGCCGGCACCGGCGACGCCGGAGAGCGCGCAACTCGCGGTCATGGCCACCAGCACGGTGATGGCCAGCACCGGCATGTCGGCCCGGTCACGCGCGATCACCGCCATCGCCGCGGCGGCCAACAGGCCGGTGCCGAGGCCGTTGAGCAGGCCCAGCCAAGCCTCCTTGCCGAGCAGGCGCGGGATGGACGCGCCCCGCAGTTCGCCCAGCGTCATGCTGCGCACGACGACGGCCAGCGACTGCGCGCCGAGGTTCCCGCTCTGCCCCGCGAGCACGGGGAGGAACATCGCCAGCACGACGATGTCGTTGATGGTGTCCTGGAACACGCCGACCACGCCGGCCGCGACGAACACCGTGAGCAGGTTCAACAACAGCCACGGGTGGCGGAAGCGGAAGCTGCGCGCCCACGGCGTGGCGAGGCGCTCCTCCTTCTCGACGCCCACCATGGCGCCGGCCTGCGCCGAGATCTCGAAGGCCTGCTGCTCGAACAGCGCCTGCCCGCGCACCTGGCCCACGAGCGTGCCGTCGGCCTCGCAGACCGGATACACCGGGTAGTGGCGCTGCACGACCTCGCGCATCGCGTCGATCAGCGTGGCCGACGGCGAGAGCACGAAGGGCTGGCGGATCATCACGTCATCGAGCGCCTGCTCCCGCGCGGCGTAGAGCAGCTCGCGGAAGGCGACCACGCCCTGCAGGCGCTGTGCGCCATCGACGACGAACAGGTAGGTGACCATCCGCGTCTTCACCACTTCGCGCAGGCGGTCGATGGCGGCACCGACGCGCGTGCCCGACGGAAACACCGCCGGCGGGTCTTCCAACAGGCGCCCGACGCTGCCTTCGGCATAGCGCTGCGCATCGGCCCAGTCCGTGCCCGCCGGCGCGGCCGCCATGATCGGCGCACGCACGTCGGCAGGCAGGGCTTCGAGGATCCGCGCGGCGCGTGCCGGCGGCATCGCCGCGAGCCGCTGCGCCGCGTCGGCCGGCGACGTGCGTCGCAGCAGCGCCGCCAGCGACGTGGTGTCGAGGTGCTGCAGGTCGGTCGTCTTGTCGCCCACGCTGCCCTCCCCGGCCGTCGAAGGCGACAAGGCTACCCGATGCGGCCGCTCAGTCGGCCTTCGGCGCGTTGTGTTCCTCGAACCACTGCTGCACCTGCTGGTACCAGAACACCGAGTTTTGCGGCTTCAGGATCCAGTGGTTCTCGTTCGGGTAGTAGACGAAGCGGCTCGGCACGCCCTTCATCAGCAGGGTCTGGTAGAGCTCGAGCCCATGGTTCACCGGGACGCGCAGATCGGTCTGGCCGTGCACGACCAGGGTCGGCGTGTCGAAGTTTGCCGCGCCGAGGTGCGGCGAGTTCCGGCGCAGCACCTCGTCGTTGCCCTTCTCCCAGAAGCCGCCGAATCGCGGCATCTCGGTCGAGAAGTCCGCCGCGTACTGGGTGTAGAGGTTGTAGACCGCCGCGTGCGCGACCAGCGCCTTGAACGGGTGCTCGCGGCCGAGGATGACGCTGGTGAGGTAGCCGCCGTAGCTGCCGCCGCCGGCGACCATGCGGTCCTTGTCGATCCACGGCTGCGCGGCGAACCACTCGGCCGCCTTGATGACGTCCTGGTAGGGCTTCTCGGCCCACTCCGGGTTGATCGAATCGGTGAAAGCCTGGCCGAAGCCCGAGCTGCCGTGGAAGTTCGGCCACGCGGTGACGTAGCCCCAGCTGCCGAACACCTGGGCGTTCCAGCGGAAGCTCATGCCGTCGGTGATGCCGTTGTGCGGCCCGCCGTGGATCAGCATGAAGAACGGGTACTTCTTCGACTTGTCGAAGCCCGGCGGATAGTTGACCCACATCTGGATATCGGCGCCGTTGGCGCCCTTGTAGGTCACCGACTCGTAGGTGCCGAAGTCGGTGTTGGCCAGCAGCTCGTCATTGATCGTCGAGAGCTTGGTCGCGCGGCCGCTGCGCGGATCGATGCGGACGAGGGTGGGCGGCTCGATGAAGGTCTGGCGCAGGCCGACCATCAGGCCGTTCTTCGCCAGTGCCAAGCCGTTGAACGAGGCCGGGCCGGTGATCGCACGCGGCGCACCCGAGAGCGGGAACTCGTAGGCGCGCACGGTGCCGGCGTCGTCCACCGCGCCGAAGAGGCGGCGGCTGTCCGGCGCCCACAGGACCTCGGAGACGCTGCGATCCCAGTCGGCGTACATCTCGCGCACGTCGCCGCTGCGGCGGTCGCGCAGCATCAGGCGGCCCTTGTCGGCGTAGAAGCCCTCGATGCGCTGCTGGATGAAGCTGAGGGTGCGACCGTCCGGGCTGTAGAGCGGCGTGCCGTCGTTGGCCGGGTTGTCCGGCGTCAGGTTGACCGGCTTGGCGGCCACGGCGCCGGCCGCGGGAATCGCCACGGTGAACACGTCGTTGTTCGCGTCCTCGCGGGCCGGGTTCGAATCGGCGACGAAAGCCAGCTCGGCACCGTCCGGCGCGATCGCGAAGAGGCCGTCGGTGCCCTGCACGGCGCTGCGCGGCAGTTCGAGGCCGGTGCCGAGCGTGAGGGCCTGCGGCGCACCGCCGCCGACATCAACGGCGAACACATGGAACTGGCGCTCGTCCATGTAGCGGTCCCAGGCAGTGACGGGGCCGCCGTCCCAGACCTGGCCGGTCATCTTGCTGGCGGCGCGCTCGTCGAGGCGCTTGCCCTGCTCCGCCAGCGGCAGGTCGGCGAACACGCGCGAGACGAAGGCGAGGCGGCGGCCGTCGGCGAACCACTTCGGGCTCTGCACGCCGGTGGCCAGCGTGGTGAGGCGGCGCGCTTCGCCGCCGTCGACGGGCATCACGTAGAGCTGCGGCGCCTTGTCGTCCTCGCGCTGCGCGGTGAAGGCGATGAAGCGGCCGTCCGGGCTGAAGGCCGGCGAGCCCTCGTTGCCCACGTGCGTGGTGAAGGCGCGCTCGCCACTGCCGTCGGCGTTCCAGACCCACAGGTCGGTGTAGGCCTTGTCCTCCTTCATCTCGAAGCGCGTGACCGGCGCGACGATGCGCGAGCCGTCCGGCGAGACGACCGGGTTGCCGAGGCGCTGGATCTGCCAGCTGCGTTCGACGGTGAAGGGCTGCTTGCCGGAGGTCCCGGCGGCAGGGGTTTGGGCCGCGAGCGGCGCAGTGGCCACGAGCAAGGCCAGGGCGAGGACGGAACGGATCATCGGGACTCCATCGAGGACGAGGTCGGAACGAGGGGATCGGAACAAGGCGGCGCTCAGAACCCCAACGGGATCCCGAACAGGAAGAAGGCGAGCAGCAGCGTGGTCCAGCTCACGAGGAAGCAGGCCGAGTAAGGCACCATCATCAGCATCATGTCGCCGATGGTCAGGTCCGGGCGATAGCGCCGCATGAAGGCGAGGATGATCCCGGCGTAGGCCATCATCGGCGTCACGATGTTCGTCGACGAATCCGCCACGCGGTAGGCGGCGGACACGAGGTCCGGCGTCATTTGCGGGTTCACCTGGTAGAGCATGGGCACGAAGATCGGGCCGAGCAGCAGCCACTTCGAGGTCAGGCCGCCGACGAACAGGTTGATCAGCGTGGTCGTCAGGATGAAACCGATCAGCAACAGCACCGGATTGTCGGCGAGGCCGAGGCCCTGCAGGCCCTGCGCGCCAAGGTAGGTGATGTAGGCGCCGAGCCCGCTGTAGGTCAGCAAGCCGAGGAAGTTGTACGAGAAGAAGGTCAGCACCAGGATGTAGCCCGTGGTGTTGGCCTGCTTCGTCATCGCCTCGACGACATCGGCGAGCTTCCCGAACTTCCCGCTGGCGAAGCCGAAGGCCATGCCGACGGCGACGAAGTAGAACGAGATCAGCAGGATCACGTTGTTGAGGAAGGGATGCACCTCGCGGCCGTCCGGCCCGGTGAACGAGGCCAGCGGACCGTAAGCAAAGCCGGCGATCACCGCGAGAGCCACCGGCGTGGCCCATGCGGCGGCGCGCAGGCCGCGACGTTCGGCCTCGGTGAGCGTGAATTCGCCCAGCTCGAGATCGGCCGGCTTCGTCCACGGTTGCAGGCTGAGCTTGGGCGCCACGAATCGCTTCGTTACGAAGGCACCGACGACCGCCAGCAGGAACGTCGACGCCGCCATGAAGAAGTAGTTCATCGTCGCCGCGTTGAGCGGCAGGCCGTCGGCGCTGGCGAAAGGCACGCCCTGGGCCTCGGCGAAGGTCTTCGCATTGAGCCCCACGATCACGTCCGGCGGCGTGGCCGGGATCAGATTGGCGCTGAAGCCGGCCGACACGCCGGCGAACGCCGCCGCCATGCCGATCAGCGGGTTCTGGCCGAGGGCGGCGTAGAGGAGACCGGCGAGCGGGATCAGCACGAGGTAGCCGGCGTCGGTGGCCAGCGAACTCATGATGCCGAGGAAGACCAGCAAGAGCGGCATCCAGCGCATGGGGACCTGCCGTCCCGCCTTCTTGATCAGGGCAGCGAGCAGGCCGGCGTGCTCGGCCACGCCGATGGCGAGGGTCACGATGAGGATGACGCCCAGCACGCCATTGCCGAAGCCCAGCCAGTTGGCCAACAGCGCGTTGTCGAAGATCCAGCGGACGTGCTCGGTGGCGAGCATCGGCTTGACGCTCTGCTCGACCGGGCCGTTCGGGCCCAGGGTCGAGAACGTGGTGCCGCCGAGGAGCGCGGCGGCGGCGAGGGCGAGGACGTAGAACCCGATGAACAACAGCACCGGGTCGGGGATGGCGCGGGCGATGCGCTCGATGCGCGAGTAGGCGGCGGGCAAGGCGGGACCGGAACCAGGATGACGAGAGCGCGAACGTGACGAAGATCCCGTGAACGCGGCGCCTTCGAGCCCCGCCACGCCGCGCTTGTCCCCGGGGGTGGCGGCTCCGCATGATCGGTGGATGACGGACTCTCCCGCGGCCTTCCTGGCCGCCTTGCTCCTGCTCGCCGGCCTCTTCCCCGTGCTGGCCGCCCGCTGGCCCCTCCGCCTGTTCGCGGTGCTGCCACCCATCGTGCTGGCCTATGTCGCCGCGACCGCGTTGGCGGTCGCCGGCTTCTGGAGCGGCGGTGAGGCCGTCGAAGCCACGCGCAGCCAAGTGATGGCGCATGCGCTGCCGGCCCTGGTCTTCCTGTTGCTGGTGCGCTGCGACCTGCGCGCGATCCTCGCGCTGGGGCCGCGCGTGCTGTTGGCCTTCGCCTGCGCAACGGCGTCCATCACGCTCGGCTTCCTCGTTGCCGGCCTGCTGCTGGGCGGCCTGCTGCCCGCCGACGGATGGAAGCCGCTTGCGGCCGTCGCCGGCGGCTGGGTGGGCGGCACGGCGAATCTGGTCGCGGTCAGCCAGGCCGTCGGCACGTCCCCCGAGCTGCTGGGCTTCGCCCTGCTGACCGACGCGCTCTGCTACAGCGTCTGGGTGCTGCTGCTGTTCGCCACGGTGCCGCTGGCACCGCGCTTCAATACCTGGGCAAAGGCCCGCGCCAGCGGCGACGCGGTGGCCACGTTCGAACCCGCCCCCGAGGCGCCGGCCACGCCCGGCCATGCGCTGCTGTGGCTGGGCCTCGGCCTGACGGCGGGACTGCTGGCGCGCGAGCTCGCCACGTTGATGCCGCACGACGGCGTACTCAACGCCACGTCGTGGACCCTGCTGCTGGTCAGCGCGGCCGGCGTGCTGGCCGCCATGACGCCGCTGCGCCGCCTGCCCGGCGCCGAGGGCTGCGGCGGCGCGCTGCTGGCGATCGTGGTGGTGACTCTGGCCTCGCAGGGGAGCTTCGAAGGCCTGGCGGCCGCGCCGTGGTTCATCCTCGCCGGCTTCATCGTGCTCGCGGTGCACGCCGCGCTGATGGCCGGGGCCGCGCGCCTGTTCAAGCTCGACCTCGCCCTGGTCGGCGTGGCCTCGCTGGCCAACATCGGCGGCGTCGCCAGCGCGCCGCTGCTCGCAGCGATGCACGCCAAGGCGCTCGCCCCCTTGGGCATCCTGCTGGCCCTGCTCGGCTACCTGCTGGGCACCGGCATCGGGCTGGGGCTCGCGACGGTGTTGCCCGGGCTGATGGGGACGACCAGCGGATGAAGACGACGATGGCAACGGCGATCCTCGGCCCCGCGACGGGCGTCGCCCTGCTCGCGTTCGTCGCCTTGGCGACGCTGCCGGTGCACGCGCGCGAGACCGCCGCAGCACGGGACACCGCCGCGGCGCTGGCGCCGGCCCCCCTCGGCGCGGAGCGCTTGCGACCGGCCGACGCGGCCTTCGAGGCCGAGTACTGGATCGCGCGATGGCCCGGCGCCGAACGGGTGACGATGGATGCCACGGCCGTTGCTGCACAAAACGAACGCCTGCTCGACACCGACCCGTCGGTGACGCGGCTCGCGGCCTTGCCGGAGGTGATGAGTACCGCGGCGATCCGTGCACGCGTGCTGGCGCTGTCGACCCCGCCGACGACCCTGCGCTACGGCGAGGACGGCCGCTTGCTCGACGCGACGGACCGCGACCGCTGGTCGGCATCCCTCGGACTTGAGGCGCTCGACGCCGATCCCGCCGAACGCCCGGTCGGCTGGGCCCTGGTGGCACGTCGTGCGGCCTTGCGGACCTTCCCCACGCACGAGCGCGTTTTCAGCGCGCCGGGCGAGACCGACCTCGACCGCTTCCAGGAGTCCGCGTTCTTCCCCGGTACGTCGGTGGCCGTGCTGCACGCGAGCGCCGATGGACGCTGGCGCTTCGTGGTGGGTGCGACCTACGCCGCCTGGATCGAGGACGGGGCCCTGGCGCACACCGACCGCGACACCGCGCTCGGCTTCGCCGCGCGGGCGACGCGCGTGGTGCTCGAACCCGTGGCCCGATTGGTAAGGACCCCCGAGGCCCCTGCCGTTTCCGGCCTTGAACTCGACATGGGCGTGGCCCTGCCCGAACGGCGCGACGCGTCGCCCTCCACCATGGTCAACGGCCAAGGCGCGCTTGGCTCGCATGTCATCGAAGTCCCCAACCGCGGCGCGGATGGCGCGCTGGCGTTGGCGCCAGCGCTGCTGCCGCGCGGCGAAGCCAGCCACGACGGCCCGCTGCCGGCATCGCGGGCCCATGTGCTGCGGCAAGCCTTCCGCTTCCTCGGCGAGCGCTACGGCTGGGGCCACGCGAACGGCGCGCGCGATTGCTCGGGCTTCGTCAGCGAGGTCTACCGCAGCGTCGGAATCACCCTCCCGCGCAACACCGGCGACCAGGCGCGCAGCCCCGCGCTGGCGCGGCAGTCGCTAGCCGGCATGGATCGCGCCGCGCGACTCGCCGCCGTGGCCACGCTGGCGCCGGGCGACCTGCTCTACCTGCCCGGCCACGTGGTGATGGTGGTCGGCCACGACGAGCGCGGCCCGTGGGTCATCCACGACGTGCATAGACTCCGCGTCCGTGATGACGGCGGCGCGCTGGTGGAATGGCGGGCGAACGGCGTGGTGCTGACGCCGCTGCTGCCCCTGCATGTCGACGCGGGCACCGACTACCTCGAGGCGGCCACCACGCTGGTGCGAGTGCTGCCATGAGGATCACCGGCGCTCGCATCGCCCGCCTGCGGGTGCCGCTGAAGGTGCCGTTCCGCACCGCGCTGCGCGAGGTCGACCACATCGACGACCGCGTCCTGCTGCTCGACACCGATACCGGCGCCGTGGGCCACGGCAGCGCGGCGGCGACGGCGATGATCACCGGCGAGACGCATGCCTCCATCGAGGCGGCCTGGCGCCAACACCTGCTGCCCGCCGTGCTCGGCGGCGAGATCGCCGCGCTGCCCGCGCTGCTGGAGCGCCTGCAGCGCGCGATGGCGGGGAACACCAGCGCCAAGGCCGCCATCGACATCGCCCTGCACGATCTCGCCGCGCAGGCGGCAGGCCTGCCGCTGCATCGCTTCCTCGGCAGCCGCCTCGAAGGCGCGGCGACGCTGGCCACCGACGTCACCATCAGCGCGAACCCGGTGGCCTTGATGCTCGACGATGTGCGGACCGCGCTCGAAGCCGGTTACCGCGCCCTGAAGATCAAGGTCGGCAAGCATCCCGAGTCCGATATCGCCACCCTCGCCGCCCTGCATGCCGAGGTCGCCGGGCGCGCACGGCTTCGCCTCGATGCCAACCAGGGCTGGACCCCGCAGCTCGCCATCGCCGTGATGCAGGCGCTGGAATCACGCGGCCTCGCCTTCGAACTGCTGGAACAGCCCGTGGCGGCCGACGACCTCGAGGGCATGGCGGCCCTCCGCGCCGCGATCACCACCCGGCTGCTGGCGGACGAGGCGGTGTTCAACGCCCGCGATGCCCAACGCGCGATCGCTGCCGGCGCGTGTGACCTCATCAACCTCAAGCTGATGAAGAGCGGCGGGCTCGCCGGCGCGGCCCGCGTGGCTGAGGTCGCGCGCGAAGCCGGCCTGCCCTGCATGGTGGGCTGCATGCTGGAAAGCCCCATCGGTGCCGCGGCGGCGGCGCACTTCGCCGTGGCGAACGCCGACCTCGTGCGTCTCGTCGATCTCGACAGCCCCGGACTCGCCCGCTTCGACCCCGTCGACGGCAACGTACGCTTCGAGGGACCGCGCATCAGCGTCGGCGATACTCCCGGCCTTGGCATCCAAGCCATCGCTGGCCTCGAATTCCTGGACTCCTGACATGCCCACCCCCCGCCTTCCTTCGCGCGCACTGATGCGGGTCGCCGCAGTCTCCGTTCTCGCCCTGCTCGCCGGCTGCACCAGCCTGGGTGATCGCGGCCCGATGCGTTCGACGCCGAGCCACGACGACACGCGGGCGCCGCGCGTCGTTGATCACGGTCCCTGGCCGAACCCCGCGACGCGCCAACTCGTCGTCGTGCTGACACCGAACTGGGATGCGCCGCAGGGCCGCCTCGCGCGCTTCGAGCGCGAGGCCGGCGCTGCGTGGCGGTCCGTCGGGGCGAGCTTTCCGGTGATGGTGGGCCGCAGCGGCAGCGCCTGGGGTCTCGGCGTGCATGCGCCGCAGGCCGACGGCCCGCAGAAGGCAGAAGGCGACGGGCGCGCGCCCGCGGGCGTCTTCGCCATCGGCACAGCCTTCGGCTACGACGCTTCCACCGCCACGCGCCTCCCCTACGCACCGATGCAGCGTGAGCACTGGTGCATCGACGTGCCCGGTTCGCCGCACTACAACCGCATCGTCGACACCCGCGAGGTCGGCGCGCAGGCGATCGAAGGGAGCACCGAACCGATGCGCCGCGACCTGCACAAGGAGGGCGACCCGCGCTACCGCCTCGGCTTCGTCATCGAGCACAACGCCATGGGCGTCGATCGCGCGGGCAGCTGCATCTTCGCCCACCTCTGGAAAGGGCCGGACGTGCCCACCGCCGGCTGCACGGCGATGGCCGACGGCGACATGGCCGCCCTGCTCGGCTGGCTCGATCCGGCCGCGACGCCGCGCTTCGTGCTGCTGCCCGTGCAGGCCTATGCGCGCCTGCAGGCCGCGTGGGATCTGCCGGCACCGGGCGGCGGCAACCCGAATGCCGGGCCCGCTGGCGGCACGCCGGTCGGCCGGGACGCGCACGAATGAGCGGCGCCGCGAAGGTCTTCCTCGGCCTGCTTCTCGGCGCCGTCCTCGGCCTCGTCCTCGACGCGTTCGCACCAGCGGCGGCACAGCACGCGGCCGCGATCGCGCAGCCCATCGGACGGCTGTGGCTCAACGCGCTGCAGATGACCATCGTGCCGCTGGTGATGGGCCTGCTCATCGTCGGCGTGGCACAGGCCAGTGATGCGGCCGCGTCGGGGCGCATCGCGCGGCGCACGCTGGCGTGGATCCTCGGGCTCGCGACGGCCTCGGCGGTGTTCACCGCGTTCTTCGCGCCCTTCCTGCTGTCGTTCGCACCGCGCAGCGAGGCGCTCACCGAAGCCCTTCACGCCGCCACCGGCACCATCGCGGCCCCGGAAGGCAGCGTGGCCGCCAGCCTCGCCGCCCTGGTGCCCACCAATGCGATCGCCGCCGCGGCACAGGGCGCCATCGTGCCGCTGGTGGTGTTCACCCTGCTGTTCGCGTTCGCGCTGACGCGCATCCCCGCCGAACGCCGCGCACCGGTGCTGGCGCTGGCGCAAGGCGTGGCCGACGCCATGATCGTCATCGTGCACTGGGTGCTGAAGGTCGGCCCGATCGGTGTGTTCGCCCTGATCCTGCCGGTTACCGTGCAGGCCGGCGGCAGCGTGCTCGGCGCGCTGGGCGTACACGTCGCCGTTCTGGTGGCGACGTATCTCGTCATCACGGCCTCGCTGTACCTCATCGCGCCCCTGGGCGGCGGTGAACCATTGCGCCGCTTCGCCAGCGCCATCCTCCCCGCGCAGGTCGTCGCCGCCAGCACGCAGAGTTCGCTGGCCAGCCTGCCGGCCATGCTGCAGGCCTCGAACGAACGCTTCGGCTATCCGCCGCAGGTCGGCGCGCTGGTTCTGCCGCTGGCGGTCTCGTTGTTCCGCATCACCAGCCCGGCGCAGTACCTCGGCGTGATGAGCTTCATCGCCTGGGCCTACGGCATCGAGCTCGACGCCACGACGATCGCGACCTGCATCGCGCTCGCCGTCGTCATCAGCCTCGGCTCGGTCGGCCTGCCGGGCCAGGCCAGCTTCATGGGCACCAACCTGCCGATCGTGCAGGCCGCGGGTTTGCCGGTCGAACCGCTGGGCTTGCTGCTCGCGGTCGACCTCATCCCCGACGTGTTCTCCACGGTGGGCAACGTCAGCGCGGATCTCACCGTCACCAGCAAGGTGGCGCGGGCGGAGGCCCGCGAGGCCTCGCCCTAGCGGAGGTTCAGGGCGTGGCCGCAGGCAGCCGCACCGTCACGCCCAAGCCGCCCAAGGTCGAATCACGCAACTGGATCGTCCCGGCGTGCCCGGCCAGCACCGATCGAACGATCGACAAACCCAAGCCGCTGCCTGTGGTGCCACTGCCCAGTTCGCGGTGGAACCGATCGAAGACGCGCTCGCGCGCTTCGGCGGGCAGTCCCGGGCCGGAGTCGTCGATGTCGATCCGCACCTCGCCCGCTTGGGTCGCCACCTCGACGCGAAGGCGTCCGCCATCAGGCGTGTAGCGGAAGGCGTTGTCGAGGAGGTTGCGGACCATGATGCCCAGCGCGATCTCGTCGCCGACCACCGGCGCGTGATCGTCGCCGGTGACTTCCAGCTGGAGCCCTCGCCCCAAGCCAGCGACCCCGAGCTCCGCGGCCTCGCGGCGCAGCAGGGCCGCCACGTCGACGTCGGCAACGCGACGCGCGGCCGGGTCTGCCGACTCCTGCCGAGCCAAGTCGAGCATCTGGCCGATCACGCGCTCCATGCGCTCCAGCGCGTGGTCGACGCGCAAGGCCAGCAGGTCGCGAGCGACGGCATCGCCTTCGGCATGGCAGTTCGCCACGTGCACGCGGAGCGCGGCCAGCGGTGTGCGCAATTCATGCGCGGCATCGGCGGTGAATCGGCGCTCGCGCTCCAGCGCGGTACGCATGCGGCCGAACAGGCCGTTGATGGCACGCACCAGACCGCCCAGTTCCAGCGGCACCGAGGCCGGATCCATGGGCGTGAGGTCGTGGCCGGCGCGGCGCTCGACGCCATCCACGATGCGCGCCAGGCCGCGCGCCGCGAAGTCCAGCACCACCCAGAGCAGCAACACGAGGATCGGCAGTCCGAACAGCAGGGGCAACAGCGTGCCGCGGGCGATGCCCGTGGCCAGCTCTTCGCGGATCTCGCCCTCCTCACCCGCCTGCACCCACAGCCCTTCGCGACTGCGCAGGGTGAACACCCGCCACGGTTGGCCTTCGAGAACGACGTCGGCGAATCCGGATTCCAATTCAGCCAGGGGCGTCGCGGGCCCGCTTTCGGAGCGCAGCAGGAGGCGGCCTCCGGCGTCGCGCACCTGGAAGGCGAGCTTGGTCTCGTAGGCGTGGCCGTCGGCACTCACGAGGGCATCGCCGCGACCGTCGATATCGCCGTGCCACACCTCGATCAGCGACGCCGAGCCATCGGCCTGCGGCAGGTCCGCCACGTGGGGCGCGACCAGGGCGGACAGCACGCGCGCCGAATGCGCGAGCTTGGCATCGAAGAGTTCCGCCGCTTCGGTACGCGCTTCGCGATAGCTGAAGAAGGCCGCCACCGCCGACACGCCGCAGACAACGACGACCAGCGCCGCGAGCAGCATCCGGCGGGCCGACCTCATGCCGGCACCGAGAGCGTGTAGCCCACGCCGCGTACGGTGCGGATCAGGTCCGCATCGAGCCGCTTGCGCAGATGGTGCACATGGACTTCGAGCGAGTTGCTGGCCACGTCCTCGTCCCAGCCGTAGATGGCCTGCTGGAGCGCATCGCGCGTCAGGATTCGGCCGGGTTGCTCCATCAAGGCGCGAAGCAGGGCGAATTCGCGGCGCGGCAGGTCGATGATGCGCCCCTGCCAGTGCACGCTGAGCGTCGCCGGGTCGAGACGCAACGCGCCGTGCGCGAGCGTCGGTTGGGCTTGCCCCTGCGCGCGACGGTGCAAGGCGCGAAGACGTGCGAGCAGTTCATTCGGATCAAAAGGCTTGCCGAGGAAATCATCGGCGCCGAGGTCCAAGGCCTCGATGCGGTCGCTGACGCGATCGCGCGCCGTCAGCACGAGGATCGGCACGCGATGCCCCTCCTGCCGCGCCGTGCGGATCACCTGGACGCCGTCCATCCGCGGCAGGCCGAGGTCGAGCACCACGGCGTCGAAGCCCCCATCGCGAATGGCCGTCAGCGCGGCCACGCCGTCCTGCACCCAGTCCACGGCGATCGCCGCGCGGCGGAGGGCCGTCTGCAGGCCCTCCCCGAGCGACACGTCGTCTTCCACCAGCAGGATGCGCATGGCGGAAGTCTAGGCTTCAGCCCTCCAGCGCGGCCAGCGCAGCTTCGATCTCGCCCCGCCGACCCGCGTCGGCGGCTTCGCGCCCCGGACGCGGCGGCGCCGCGAGCGCCTTGCGGAATGCCGCGATGGCACCGGCATCGTCGCCCTGGTCGCGCAGGAAGTCCGCCCAGAAATAGTTGCTGTCGATGCCTGCGGGGTTCAGCCGCAGGCCGGCCTGCAGGTGTTCGCGTGCGGCGTCCTCATCGCCGAAACCGACCGGCCAACCCGGCACCTGGTAGTAGAGGCTGCCCAGGCTGGTGTGCGCGGAACCGTCGAGGACGGCCTCGTCGATGGCGAGCGCGGTCTCGAAGTCGGCCTTGGCCTTCTTCACGAGCGAAAGGGCGCCCAGCCCGCCCTTGGCGCCAGCCCACGAGGCTTCGACGATGCCGCGCCACGTCAGCACGGCGGCATCGCGCGGATGGGCAGCGACGGCGTCATCGGCCTCCTTGGCCAAGGCTTCGAAGGCGTCAGCCTGTGCATCCGCCGCCATGCCGTACTTGATCTCGGCCCAGCGCGCCTGCAAGCGGGCCACCGCCGCCGCCTCGGGCGCAGCCACGGTGGCCGCGGAAACGGGCGCGTCGGACGCGGCGACAGGCGTGGCGGCCACGAGACCGGCCAACGGGAACGCCAGGGCGAACAGGGCTGCGGCCAGGGGATGGCGGACGAAATTCATGGGCGGGACTCCAGGGCGTTGTCGGAAGCGACGGGGATGGCCGCGCGGGCGAAGCGCCGCACGACGGGAAGCTGTTTGGCGAGCGCGCGATCGACGAGCTCGGGCAGGAGGCCGTTGAGCCGCGCGAACAGCCGCTCGGGCCAGCCGAGCTGGCGTCGGCGCGTGCCGGCTTCGATGGCTTCGACCAGCGCGCGTGCCACCGCATCGGCCTCGTCCACGGCCACGCCGAGCGTGGCATTCATCGCGTCGACGGCGGCGCTGTTGAGGGCCGTTCGCGTGGCGCGCGGCGAGAGGTACTGCACGCGCAGCGGGGTGTCGGCGTTCTCGCGGGCGAGCGCTTCGAGGAAGCCTCGCAGGCCGAACTTGCTGGCGCTGTACGCGGCGAAGCCGGGGTAGCCGAGGCTGCCGAACGTGGAACCGATACCGACGACGCCCGCGGACGGTAGCCGCAGCAGCGACGGCAGCAGGGCACGAACGAGCAGCATCGGCGCGACGAGATTGGTGGCCACCTGCGCCTGCACGTCGGCGGCACTGCTGTCCTCGAACAGGCCAAAGCGGGAGTCCGCGGCACCGAGGATCAACAGGGACACCGGGGGCGGCGGGGCGACCGAGACCGCGCGCCGCACCGCCTCGATGCCCTCCGCCGTGGCGAGGTCGGCGACCACGGGCCGGATGCTGCCGAGGCGTGCCTGCACCGCCAAGGCTTCGAGTGCCGAGGCGCGACGACCGACGGCATAGACCGTGGCGCCCGCTTCCGCCAGGCGCAGTGCGAGGCACTGGCCAATGCCGCCACTGGCACCGGTGAGCAGCACGCCGCGGCCGGCGAGCGGGCTCATGCGGCCACCGCCAACGGAGGGGCGCTGCGCAGGGATTGGAAGACCGCGCCATACAAGCGGTAGAACATCCGCGCGGCATGCACCACGGCGGCCTGGTCGGCCGGTTCGTGCAGGCGATCCATCAGGCCCTCGAAGAAGCCGGTGTGCTCGACATCGAGGCTGCCGTGCGAGCGCAGGTAGCGGAACGCCTTCTTCGGCAGGCCGAGGGTGGATTCGATGACGTCGGCGGCGCGCGTCGCCAGCGCGACGCTTGTGCCTTCAAGCACCAGCACCATGCCGAAGAAGCCGACCGGATTCCCGCGCTGGATGGTGTCGTAGGCGTAGGCGACCATCAGCTCGGTCGCCGGCGAAGGGCCGGCCTCAAGCACGGCCGCGCGCGGCACGCCGAGCGTCTCGAGGTCGTCGAGGATCCACTCCTGGTGCCCGACCTCCTCTTCGATGTATTCGGCGATGGCTTCACGCAGCCACTCCAAACGGGCTGGGAGGCGGCTGCCGCAGGCCATCAGCAGGGGCGTGGTGTGGCGCACGTGGTGGTAGGCCTGGACGAGGAAAGCGATGTAGTCCTCGCGCGACACGCGACCCTGCACGGCCTCGCCGAGGATCGGCAGGCCCTGGAACGCCGCGCGTGCGTCCGCACTCTGCGCGATCAGGCGGGCATGGAAGCCACCCACGTCGGGCAGCGGGCTGAAGGTCTTCATGGATGGATGCTCTCGGGACGGGATACGGAAAGAACGGGGCGGGCGTGCGGATCGGGCGCAGCGGCCAGGGCGTCGCCATAGCGCTGGAACAGCGCCTCGCGGCGCGGGCGGCCGTTGCCGGTCAACAGGCCGTTGGCGGCAGTGAAGGGCTCGTCGGCGGCGAGCACCGCGGCGACGCGGGCATAGTCGGGCAGACCCGAGTTGACCTCGGCGACGGCACGCTCGAGTGCGACCTGCGAAACGTCGACTCGACGCGGCACCAGGACGGCGGCGCCCTGCACGCGGCCCTCGCCCCAGACGAAAGCCTGGGCGATCAGCGGGTGCTGCACCAGTTCGCTTTCCAACCACTCGGGGCTGACGTTCCGGCCCCAAGCGGTGATGTACATGGCCTTGCGGCGGCCGCGCAGGTGCAGGAAGCCTTCGCTATCGAACTCGCCAAGATCACCCGTGGCATACGGGCCCGGAGCGCGCGCCGCCTCGCCGGTGTAGCCGAGGAAGGCCGGGCCATCGACCCATACTTCCCCATCGCCGTCGACGCGAAGACGGGCGTGCGGCAAGGGGCGGCCGACGCTGCCGGCGCGCCGCGCCCCCGGGCGGTTCAAGGCGACGACCGAGGCGCATTCGCTCAAGCCATAGCCCTCATACACCGGCAGCCCAAGGGCCGCCGCACGTCCCAGCAGGCTCAGCGGTACGCGCGCACCGCCGACGGCGATCATGCGCAGCGAGCGCGGCAAGGCCGCACCGGCCTCGGCCGCCGTCACGAGGCCTTGCAGCAATTGCGGCACCAGGATGATCGACTCGGGGGCATGGCGATGCAGCGTGGCCAGCAAGGCGGGCATGTCGAGGCCGGCGCTGCCGCGATGGCCGACCGTCGCGAGCGAGGGCAGGTGCACTTCGCCACCGGCCAGCAGCGGCGCATACAGCCCGCCGATGGTTTCCAGCAGCACGCCCAAGGGCAACAGGGACAGATGCCGCCTTACGCCGAGGGCGGCCATCGCCTCCACCAACGATGACGCGACGCGTTCCGGCAGGGCGCGATCGAGGCAGACGCCTTTCGGTGCGCCGGTGCTGCCGGAGGTGTAGGTGACGATGGCGGTGCCGGCGGGCAAGGCGCGAGGCGAGTCATCAAGCGTCCGCCAGTGCAGGCGATCCAGCAGCGATTCCGCTTTGGAAGGCAGGGCCATCGCCACCGCCGACGTCGAGGCATGCGCCGCCTGCGCCTCGGTGAAGAACGGTGGCAGGGCGATGTGGGGGCGGGCGCTCGCCGCGAGGGCGAGATCCAGCACGGCGGCCGCCATGCCGTTGTCGAGGCGGCTGGCGACGGCGCCCGGCGGCAGCTTCTCGAGTTCGTCGCGGCAACGCGACACGGCATCGCGCACCGCGGCAGCGGTGAGCGACTGCTCGCCGTCGTGCATCACCACGTCGCCTGGCGAGCGTGCGGCCAGCGACTGCAGGACGGCGCTCACGTGCCCACTCCGCGCATCGGCGCCGCATCTTCGCGTGCCGCGAGGAAGGCCATGCCGGCCGCGATGTCGCCGGAAACGAGCGTCGGCGACGTGTCGTAGTAGCGGCCCCAGTCGGTCGCCCCGGGACGCAAGCGCGAGGCCAGCGCCGGCGCCAAGGCAACAGTCGCGAGGCCGAGGCGATCGAAGGCATTGCGCAGCTGGCGGGTCGCGGCGAACAGCACCCAGCGCATGCCGGCGCGATGCAGGCCGCGCGTCAGGCAGAGGATCAGGCGTCGCGCATCCCCCGGTCGCGAGGCGGCGAGCCCACCCACTTCGACCATGGCATCGCGATCGATGCAGCGGCCGAGCGCCGCGGCCACCGCCTGCTCGGCCGGCTGGTCGAGGTATTGCTCGACGAACAGGGCATTGCCTTTCGCCGGCCGCAGGCCCACCGCGGCGCGCAACTTCCCGTGCCGATCGTGGAAGACCAGCAGCCACGGCATGAACTCCACGAGGTGGGCATCGAACTGCTCACGGTAGACGCGGGCGACGAACGCCTCGGCCGCACGGCGATCGTCGTCGGGCCCCAGCAGGATCGGCGCCCAATCGGGATCGGTGACCTCTTCGAGAGCGGCGTGGGTGCGGGTCGTCAGGGGAAAGGCGGTCATCGGCATGGCGCCATGCTTGCTGCTCCGACTTAAGCCAGCCTTAGGTCGAGGTTAGGCAAGAGTTAGCGCGAGGCTAAGAAAGGCGTAACCCGTCGAGGCCGTCGAGGGCCCGCTGAATGCTCGCTGCCTGCGACACCGCTCCGTTAGCATCGGGGTTCTGCCCAAGGAGAGCCGCATGTCGTCGTCGAACCGCTTCATCCGCCCCGGTGTGAACGCCCTCGCGTTTGCCCTGTGCCTGGCCCTCTCGCCGACGGCCTTCGCTTCCGGCGACGAGTGGGCCACGCCCGCCGAAGCGAGCGGCTTCACGCGCACGCCGCGCTACGCCGAGACCATGGCGTACTTCAAGCGCCTCGATGCGGCCAGCCCACAGGTGGCGATGCTCGAGTTCGGCACCACGCCGCAGGGCCGCGCGATGCACGCGGTGATCGTCTCGTCCGAGGGCGTGTCCACGCCCGATGCTGCGCACGCCACCGGCAAACCGGTGGTGTTCATCCAAGCCGCGATCCATCCGGGCGAAAACGAAGGCAAGGACGTGCTGATGGCACTGGTGCGCGACCTCACCGTCAGCGGCAAGCACGCCGACCTCGTCGACGAAGCCGTGCTGGTGCTGGTCCCGATCTTCAATATCGACGGCCACGAGCGCTTCTCGCCGTTCAATCGCATCAACCAGAACGGCCCCGAGGCGATGGGCTGGCGCGCCACCGCGCAGAACCTCAACCTCAACCGCGACTACACCAAGCTCGACGCGCCGGAGATGCAGGCGTGGATGCGGCTGTGGCAGGCCTGGAACCCGGACCTGCTCATCGACATGCACAACACCAACGGCGCGGACTACCAGTACGCGATGACCTGGGCCTTCGAGGCGGCGCAGAACATCGAAACCCCGCTGGCCGATTGGCAGCGCCGCGCCTTCGACGGCGCGCTGAAGCCGGCGCTGGAGAAACAGGGTTGGCCGATCGCCTTCTACGTCAGCCTCAAGGACCCGGCCAACCTGCGCGCGGGGCTCGTGGAGGGCGCCTCGGGGCCGCGCTTCTCGGTCGGCTACGCCGCGGCGGTGAACCGCCCGGGCCTGCTGCTCGAGACCCACATGCTGAAGGACTTCCGCACCCGCGTGGCGGTGAACGAAGCGCTGCTGCTCGAGCTGCTGCGCACGCTGGGCCGCGAAGGCGACGCGCTGCAGGCCGCGGTCGCCGAGGCCGACGCGAAGCGCTTCGCCCTCGGCGAGTCGGTGCCGTTGGCCTTCGGGCTGGCGGACACCACGGAGACCATCGACTTCCTCGCCTACGCCGATGTGCGCAGCGACAGCGAGGTCTCCGGTGCGCCTTGGGTGCGCTACGACACGACGAAGCCCGAGACCATCCGCGTGCCGGTGCAGCGCACGATCACGGTGACCGCCGAGGCCCCGGCACCGGCCGCCTGGGTGGTGCCGCCGCAGTGGACGGCCGTGGTCGACCGCCTTCGCCTGCACGGGATCGCGATGACGCGCACCACCACGGACACCACCGTCGAGGCCGGCCGCTACCGCTTCGGCAAGGTGGCCTGGGCACCGCGTCCCTTCGAAGGGCGACAGGCCATCGTCGAGCTGGAGCAGACGCTGGAGGCCGGCGACGCCGTGATCCCCGCCGGCAGCTGGCTCATCCATGCCGATCAACCGAAGGCGCGCCTCGCGGCCCTGTTGCTGGAGCCGGCCTCGCCCGACAGCTTCCTGCGCTGGGGGTTCTTCGACGCGATCTTCGAAGAGAAGGAGTACGCCGAACCGCGCGTGATGGAAGCCATGGCGCGCGAGATGATGGCCAAGGACCCGGCGCTCAAGGCCCAGTTCGAGGCGAAGCTGGCCAGCGACGCCGCCTTTGCCGCCGATCCGCGCCAGCGCCTGCGCTTCTTCTACGAGCGCACGCCCTACTTCGACAGCGAGTTCAGCCGTTATCCGGTGCTGCGTCTCGATGCCGACGCAGCGCGTCGAGCCGCTGGCGGAAGCGCCGCGCCTCCCACGCCAGCAGTCGCCAGGTGAGGTCGGCGAGCAGGGCGAAGGCGAGGCCGACGATCACCCCGCCGACGAACAGCGCGTTGGTGTAGCGCAAGGCGTCGGGCCAGCCGGCACCGACGCCCGCGAAGGCCATCGCGCCCAGCCCCACCCACGCGGTGAATCCATACACCGGCACGATGGTCAGCGGGTTGGTGATCATCTGCAGGGCCGCCATCACGGTCAGGTTGCCCCGCAGGCCGAGGGCCAGGCCGAGGCCGAACAGGATCTGCAGGCCGTAGACCGGCAGGAAGGCGAGCACCGAGCCTGCGTACAGCGAAGGCATCACGTTGGTGCGCTTGAACGACCACAGGAACGCCGCGCGCCGCGCGTGGTCGGCGAACCACTTCAGTACCGGGTAGCGCGACAGATTGGCGCGTCGTGGCAGCGGCCGAAGCAGGCGGCGCAGGCGACGTCGGCGCTGCAGCCAGCGCGCGTGGTGCCGGTGGAGTTCATCGGGGGGCGTCATGCGGCGCATTATCCGCCGCGACGCCTCATTCCGCCTGCGGAAGCAAACGCGCCTGAAGGGCCGCGACGTCGCCGGAGCGCGTCAACGCGGCGAGGGAGGCATTGAACGCCATCCGCCGGGCCTCGGCCCGCGGATCCGAACGCGGCCACACGAGGTGCAGGGTGGAGGCGTCGATCGCACCACCCAACGCGACGATCGGGCCGGACCGGCCGTACAGGCGATGCAACGTGCTGCGCCCGTTGTAGGCGCCGGCGGCGACGAAATCGATGCGCCCGACCTCGAGCATCCGGTAGCACTGGGCCATGTCCTCGACGCGCACCACCTCGAGGCCGCCGGCGACCACGCGCGCCTCCACCGGCGCGGGCATCAGCGAATCGCGCAGGTAGCAGGTGCGGCGCGCGGCCTGGATGCGCCGGTCGCGCTCGGCGTCGCCACCGGCGCGGACCGTGTCCCGGCGGACGAAGAGCAGGGACGGCACCTCGAGCAGGGCATCGGAGAACAGGAACTCGCGCTCGCGCTCGGCGCTGCGCAGGTAGGGGAAGCTGCCGTCGAAACGCCCACGGCGGGTTTCCTCGTGGGCACGGGCCCAGGGTCGATCCACGAACACGGCGCGCTGGCCGTGGTGCGCCAGCACCCGCGTCACCAGCGCGGGGTAGTAGCCCCCCTCCGGCGCCGACGCATCGATGTACGGCAGGAACTCGGCCGTGGCGAAGCGCTGCTCGCGCGGATGGGCCAAGGCCGGCGCGATGGCCGTCGCCAGCAGGGCCACCAGGCCAGCCAGCCATCGCACCCCTCGTGGCGGCGGGGTTCGCGTCGTCATTGGGGCAGCATGCCCCGTCGCGCCGGGGCGTTCCACGGGCACCGACGTGAAACCGTGGCGGGCCGCACGCTCCGCCTGCAAGGAGGCGGCTTGATCGGGGTCAAGGCCGGTCGAGCGCCCTGCGCCTACCGTGCCCGCATGAGCACTGGCCGCCCCCGCTTCGACCCCGACCTGCTGGCCCGGCACGACACCCCGGGGCCGCGCTACACCTCGTACCCGACGGCCCCGCATTTCGACGCCGCGTTCGGCGAATCGGCGCTGCGGGCCGCCATCGCCCGCAGCAACGACGCGCTCATCCCCCGGCCGCTGTCGCTGTACGTGCACGTCCCCTTCTGCCTCAGCCCATGCTTCTACTGCGGCTGCACGCGCATCGTCACGCGCGACACCGCGCGGGGCCCGCGCTACGCCGAGCGCCTGCGCCGCGAGATCGATCGCATCGCCCCGCTGTTCGACGACGATCGCGAGGTGGTGCAGCTGCATTTCGGTGGCGGCACCCCGAACTTCCTCGATGAGACGACGCTCGCGGGGCTCGTGGGGCACCTGCGCTATGCCTTCCACTTCGCCGACGAGGCGCACAGCGACCTCTCGATCGAGATCGACCCGCGCAGCACCACGCCGGCAGCGATGGCGATGCTGCGCGACATCGGCTTCAACCGCGCCAGCTTCGGCATCCAGGACTTCGATCCGGACGTGCAGGTCGCGGTGAACCGCGTGCAGCCCTTCGAGGCCACCCGCGACGTGCTCGAGGCCGCCCGCGCCGCCGGCATGCGCTCGATCAACGTGGACCTCATCTACGGCTTGCCGAAGCAGACCCTCGACGGCTTCCGCGCGACGCTGGAGAAAGTCGTCGAGCTGCGCCCCGACCGCGTCGCGGTGTACAGCTACGCGCACCTGCCGCAGATGTTCCGGCCGCAAAAGCGCATCGACGCCGCCGACCTGCCGAGCCCCGCCGGGAAGATCGCCCTGCTCGGCCTGGCCATCGAGCGCCTGACCGCCGCCGGCTACGTCTACATCGGCATGGACCACTTCGCCCTGCCCTTCGACGAACTCGCCGTGGCGCAGCGCCGGGGCGGGCTGCATCGCAACTTCATGGGCTACACCACCCATGCCGACACCGACCTGGTCGGTTTCGGCGCCAGCGCCATCTCCCGCATCGCCGACGCCTACGCGCAGAACCCGCGCGAACTGGGCCTCTGGGAAGCCGCCGTCGATAGCGGCCGGCTGCCGGTCTGGCGCGGCCTGGTGCTGGACGACGACGACCAGCTGCGCGCCACCCTGATCCAGGACCTGATGTGCCAGGGCGAGGTGGATTTCGACGCCCTGAGCCGCCGCACCGGCGCGGAGACCCTCCCGGTGCTCGAGGCGGCCCGGCCACGATTGGCGGCGCTCGAGGCCGATGGTCTGGTGGCCTGCCACGAGCATCGGGTGCGGGTCACTGACCGCGGGCGCCTGCTGCTCCGGGTGGTGGCCGCCTGCTTCGACCGCTACCTGGCGCCGCCCCCTGCCCACGCCTGAGCGGCGAATTGGTGCCCAAGCTCTAGAAAGTGAAGGCTTCATGGCAAAGCGTTTACGCTAGCCTGCATCTGAACCTTCACCGCCCGGACTCCGTCCCGGCGCCTTTTCGACGAGCCCATAGAAGGAATCGCCTCCCATGACCCGCAAGACCCTGCTTGCCGCCCTGCTCCTCGCCGCCCTGCCCGGCGCCGCCGCCGCCGAGGGCTTCAACTGGAACGCCACCCTGGCGTCCGACTACCTGTTCCGTGGCATCGACCAGAACGACGACCAGCCGGCCCTGCAGTTCGGCGCCGGTTACGGCTTCGCCGGCGGCCTGTACGTGGGCGCGTGGGCCTCGAGCGTCGACTTCGGCGACAGCACCGATGTCGAGGTCGACACCTTCGTCGGCTGGGCCGGCGACCTGTCGGACAGCACCAGCCTCGACGTCCAGCTGATCCGCTACAACTACCTCAACGAGCCCACGGGCACCGACTACGCCTACAACGAGCTGGTCGGCAAGCTCGGCTTCGCCGAGAACTACACCTTCACCCTCGGCTACACCAACGATTACCTCAACGTCGACGAGGACAGCCTGTACTACAACCTCGGCGGCAGCTGGGACTTCGCCGAGCACTACACCTTCAACGCCGGCCTGGGCTACACCACGGTGGCCGGCCCGATCGAGAACTTCCTCGACTACAGCGTCGGCGTCAGCCGCGAGTTCGGCCCGGCCACGGTCGGCCTGAGCTACGTCGGCACGGACGGCAACGCCGAGGACAACTTCGGTCCGGACCTCTCCGAGGACAAGGTGCTGCTGACGGTCGGCTTCGGCGGCTGAACCTCGGCCGGATCGCCTCCGCGCGATCCCGCCGGCAGCGCCCCTTCCGGAAACCCCGCGGCCTGCCGCGGGGTTTTTCTTTGCGCGCTCAGCGCTGGTCGAGCGCGTGGTGGATCAGCAGCACGCACTGCGAAGCGAACAGCATCCGCGACCCGAGCGACAGCTTCGTCGCCCCGAGGCGCTCGAGGCTGCCGAAGGTCTTCTTCGGCATCGGGATGTGGTCGGTGAGCAGGAAACACGGGTTGTCGCCAAACGCCTGCCCGGCGATCGGCGTGCCCTTGCGGTCGAGAACGAAGAGCTGGTGGTCGGCGGACAACTGCTGCACCAAGCGCTCGAAGCTGAGGGTCCGCACCGTCACGCCGGACTCGACCGGGCGCTCCTCCTCCTTGCCCATGCCGCGCGAGGCATCGAGCGCCTTGGCCACCTTGCCGAGCAGGGCGCGCTCGTCGAAGCCGCCGAGCTCATGCATGGCCCGGGGCTCGAAGCGGACCGTGCGCGAATAGTCCGGCGTGCTTTCGAGGACCAGGTACACGACCACGTCGTCGCGGTGCGACTGGGCGACGAAGATGGCGTTCATCAGCACGTGCGCGAGGATCTCGGAATGCGCCTCGCCGCCGACGCCGGCCAGCAGCTTCTGGCTGTCGGTCGGCGCAGCGCGGGCACGGAGGACGAAGGTGCGCATCGCGGGTTCCAGGGGCAAGGGCGTGACGGGCGGCGATTCTCGCACCCCGGCGCGGACCGGGCAGCCCGCCGCGGGACCCTCAGGGCACCGCCGCGGCGCGGACGTCGTCCAGCCGCCGTCGCAGGCGCGCGAAACGCCGTGCCAGCTTGCGGTCGCGCATGAAGGGCAACCATCGCGAGAGTGGCACCCACTCCTTGCTCTTCAGCGCGCTCTTGAGGTCCACCACGACGAGATCGATGGCCCCACCGGGACGTTCGACCGCCAGCAGGTTGGCGGGATTCACGTCGAACAGCGGGATCCCCTGCCCGCGCAGGAACGCCTCCAACCGATCGATCGCCTCGCCCAGCGCGGGCCGCGACAAGGACCGCGGGTCGTCGAACTGCTGGTACAACGAGCGGGCTGGGCGCCCGTCCGCGTGCTGGACGCGCCGGCAGCGCAAGGCCGGGCCGTATCGGGTGGGCTCGACCGCGAGGCAGGCGGCGAAATGCGCGTCGAGATCCGGGCCGTGGCGACGGCGCAGCGCCTGGTAGAGCGCCAGTTCCGCGGCCAAGGCACCGGCGATCTTCGGCCATCGCGCCGCCGGCGCGGGCTGGCCGTCGACGACGACGAACTTGAGGCACTGGTCCGGCGCGTCGTCGAGCTCGACGCACACGCGGTTGGCGCCGCGACCGATCACCTGCCACCCGTTCCAAAGATCGTTGTCCGTCATGAGCGTGTCCGAAGGGCGGCGGGCAGGAGCCGTCGGTCAGGGCCGCGGGCCGCGGCCTTCGTTGTCTTCCCAGTGCAGGATCCGGCGGGTGACGAAACGGTACACGCGCTTGCCGGTCGCGAACCACAGCTCGCGAATCCATGATTTCCGCCGCAGCAAGCGCCGCTCGACCGGCGTGATGGCCTCCGGGCAGTACGTGCGCTTGTGCTTGAGCAGGTGGCGGAGGTCCTCGCGGGCCAGCAGGCGCAACCACGGCGAGCGGGGGTGGCCCTGCACCGCGAGCTGGAAATCGATGATCGCCGGCGTGCCGTCGTCCAACACCAGCCAATTGGCTTCCTTGGCAAGGTCGTTGTGGGCGAGGCCGCGACGGTGCAGGGCCTGCAGTCGCCGTCGCGCCCGACGGAAATAGGCGAGGTCGCCTCGCGGCGGACGCTGGTACATGGCGGCGCCACCGAGGAAGCTGCGGTCCAGGCACCGGCCGTTCCAGCGCAAGAGCTGGGGGACCGCCTCGACACCGACGACCCTGCGCAAGCCGGCCGCCTCGCGCCGCGCCAGCCACCAGGCCGGCAGGCGCAACCACCACGGCACATGGCCCAAGTCGCGGCGCACGAACTCACCGTCCGCATCGCGCATCAAGGCGATCCGCCCGAAGCTGTCGGCCTTGAGCGCCTGGACTTCAAGCGCCGCGGGCGTCGCCTCCGGCGCGGTGCCCTCCGGCAGCGCGAGCACCCGGGATTTCCGCAGCGCGAGCGCCGGTCGCTCGACGAGGAACCACGAGAGGGCCGCGCAGGCCAGCGCGAGGAGGCTCGCGACCACGGTGTTCGCCAGCACGCTGGCCGCGCCCATGAGCAGGGCGAGCTGCTGCATCGGCCAGCCGTAAAGGTAGAGGCCGTAGGACAGGTCGTTGCGTTGGATCACCGGCAGCCGCGGCACGAAGGCGAGCCACAGCGCGCCGTACACCACGGTGGCGGCATAGATCGGGGCGAACAGCAGGCTGTCGCGGGCGAGGAAGACCGCAAGCAGCAGGGGCGGCAGCCACCGCCCGTCGAGCCGCACGTGGGCGCGCCACAGCCACATCAGGGTGCCGGTGATGAAGAACGCCACGGTCCAGACGAGGTAGGCCAGGTGCTGCGGCAGCGGCGCCCGGTGGAGCGCGAACGCCGCCGCACCGGCAAGGGCCAGGGCCCACAGCGGCAGGTAGCGCCAGGGCTTCAGCAGGCCCAGCCCGCTGGCCAGCAACAGCAGCAGGTACAGGCGGCCTTCGATCGGCAGGGTCCACAGCGAGCCGTTCACGGAGGGATTCGGCAGGGTCTCGAACACGCCGGGCAGCCAGAACTCGGCGCGCCACAGGCTGGCCGTGGCCCAGGCGTAGCGCCAGACGCGGTCGTCGCGCCAATAGTCCTCGGCGGTCGTCAGCAGCGGCCCCATCACGAACGCGGTCAGCGCGACGCAGACCACCAGGGCCGGGAAAATGCGTAGCGCGCGGGCGGCGAGGAACTCCCGCCAGCGCAGCCGCTGGACGCTGGCCGCCACGAGGAATCCGCTGACGAGGAAGAAGACGTCCACCGCAAAGGCCCCGGCGCTGCGCCCGAGGAGCCGGCCCAAGCCGTCGCTTCCCGGGGTCCCGGTGATCGCCCAGGCATGGCTCCAGATCACGAGCCACGCGGCCACGAGGCGGATCAGATGGAAGTTGTTGCGGCCCGAGTCCCAAGCGGCGGCAAGGGTCGGGCGTCGAGGTCCAAGCATCGCGGCAGGGTAGTGGCTGCGACCGGCTTTTGCATCCCGCCGAACGCAAGGGGCGCGCCCTGCCAAGACGCGTGCCGCCCTTTCGAAAAACGCCGGGCCGCGGACTACACTCCCGCGATCCGATCCGGCAGGAGCCGCCGTTTGGTCGACCACGCTGCCGGTGAAGCCCTCCTCGGGCCGATCCGCTACTTCCGACAACGCACCCTGCTGGGCATCCACGCGTCCATCGGGCTCGGATCCCTCGTCGGCATGGTGATCTTCCGCGGCGTCCCCGTCGTGGTGGCCACCACGGCCGCCGCCATCGCGCTCGGCATCGTCGGGCTCTGGTTGTCCCACCGGGCGAAGACCGGGCCTGCGGTGGCCATCGCCGCCGCAGTCCTGGTGGGCATGCCGATCCTCCTGGCGTGGAGCGCGCGCGGCGTCCATGACGTCGCCCTGCTGATCCTTCCGGCAAGCGTCGTGGCCATCGGCCTGGTGGCTCGCCCCCGCACCACGCTTCTCACGGGCGCGCTGGCCGTGGTCGCCGCCGGCCTGGTGGCCGCCGCCACGGCCACGGGCAGCCTGCCCACGCCGACAACGCCGCTGCAGGCCGATCTGGCGACGCGCACCGGCCCCGTGGTGGTGGTGATCCTCGCCTTCGCCACCTTCGTCGGCGTGACCGCGTCCTGGACGCTGCACTACCTGCTGGACGCGCTGTCCGCGCAGAACGCCGACCTCGAGCGGGCCGTGAAGGCGCGCACGGCCGAACTGGAGGCCAGCAACGCCGAGCTCGAGGCCGCGGTGGACCGCATCGAACGGGCTTCCCGCGAACTGGTGCGCAGCGAGCGCCTCGCGACGCTGGGCAGCGCCGTCTCGGGCGTCACGCACGAACTCGCCACGCCGATCGGCAACGCGGTGGTGGCGGCCTCGGCGCTCGAGGACGCCGCGGCGGAACTCGGCACCAAGATGGCCGCGGGCACGCTGCGGAAGAGCGAACTCGAAGCCTTCATCACCGACGCGCGCGATCACTCGGCGCTGCTGATGCGATCGCTCGACCGCGCGCGCGACCTCGTCCAGAGCTTCAAGCGCGTGTCGGTCGACCAGGCTTCCGGGCGACGCCGCGCCTTCATGCTCGACGAATGCATCGCCGACCTCGTGCGCACTTTCAAGGCGTCCAAGGGCCATCGCCGCGTGTCGGTGGAGACCCGCATCGAGCCCGGCATCGAGCTGCAGGGCTATCCCGGCCCGCTCGGCCAGATCGTCACCAACCTGCTGCAGAACGCCACCCTGCACGGCCTGACCGGCCGGACGGACGGTCGCATCGCCATCGAAGCGCGCCGCACCGACCACGGCTTCGAGCTCGAGGTCGTCGACGATGGCGTCGGCATCGCCCCGGAAGTGATCGCGCGGATCTTCGAGCCCTACTTCACCACCCGCGGTGACGAGGAAGGGTCGGGGCTCGGGCTGTCCATCAGCCGGCAGCTGGCCGCCAGCGTGCTCGGCGGGCGATTGACCGTCCAATCGACGCCCGGCGAAGGCGCCCGCTTCCTGCTGCGGGCACCGCTGTCGGCGCCGCTGCGCCGCGACGAGCCCGAATAGCAGGCCTCGTCCGCCCCAAGGCGATGCGGTGTAGCCTGCGGGCTCGGGTCGCGCCGGGGGGGCGTCGACCCTTCCACCGCTGACTGGGGAATGCGGTGACCTTCAACTCCTTGACCTTCCTCGCGTTCTTCGCGCTGGTCGTGCTGTTCCATCGTCTACCGCTGTCGTGGACGGTGAAGAAAACCAACCTGCTGGTCGCCAGCTACCTCTTCTACGCGGCCTGGAACCCACCCTTCGTCGTGCTGCTCTGGCTGTCGACGGCCCTCGACTGGTGGGCCGCGCGGCGACTCCACGAGGCGCAATCTGAAGGCGCTCGACGCGGCTTCATGCTGGTCTCGGTGGTGGTGAACCTCGGCCTGCTCGCCTACTTCAAGTACGGCGGCTTCGTGATGGAGAACTTCGCCACCGCGATGGCCACGGCGGGCATTGCCTGGCAGGCGCCGGCCTGGGACATCGTGCTGCCGGTGGGCATCTCGTTCTACACGTTCCAGACGATGTCCTACACGCTGGACGTGTACCTGCGGCGCGCCAAGCCGGCCGACTCGCTGCTCGACTTCTCGCTGTTCGTCACGTTCTTCCCCCAGCTGGTGGCCGGCCCCATCGTGCGGCCGACCGACCTGCTGCCGCAGTTCGCCGAACCGCGCACGGCCACGCCGCCGCAGGTTCTGTGGGGCCTGATGCTGATGGTGCTCGGGCTGTTCCAGAAACTGGTGGTGGCCGACGGCCTGCTGGCTCCCACGGCGGACGCGGTGTTCGGCGCCAAGGACGTCGTCGCCCCAGTGGATGCCTGGCTGGGGACACTGGCCTTCTCCGGGCAGATCTTCTGCGACTTCGCCGGCTACACGACGATTGCCATCGGCTGCTCGCTGGTGCTCGGCTTCTCGCTGGTCGACAACTTCCGCAGCCCCTACGCGGCGATCGGCTTCTCGGACTTCTGGCGACGCTGGCACATCTCGCTCTCCAGCTGGCTGCGGGACTACCTCTACGTGCCGCTCGGCGGCAACCGCCGCGGCACCGCCCGCACCTACGCCAACCTGATGATCACCATGCTGCTCGGCGGCCTCTGGCACGGCGCCGCGTGGACCTTCGTCGTCTGGGGCGGCCTGCATGGCCTGTACCTGTGCGCGGAGCGCGTGCTCAACCGTCAGGTGGGGCACTGGCCGGTGTGGGACCGCTGGATTTCGCAGCTGGGCCTCGCGCTGCTGACCTACGCGCTGGTGAACCTGACCTGGGTGTTCTTCCGCGCCCAGGACTTCGACACGGCGTGGCGGATGATCTCGGCGATGCTGCTGTTCGATGGCAGCGGCCCACCGCTGCTCGACACCTGGCCGGTGTACTCCACCGCCGCCACCGTCGGCCTGATGCTGGCGGTGCACTGGACGATGCGCTCGCGCGAGCTGCACGCCGAGGTCCAACGCGCCCCGGGCTGGCTGGTGGGTGCGGCCTGGGGCGTCATGATGTTTCTGATCGCAATCACGCAGGGCGACGGCGATGCCTTCATCTACTTCCAGTTCTGATCCCGGCGTGATCGGCGAAGCGAGCTACGAGCGCCCGCTGCCGGCGCTGCCCACCTGGCCGGTGGTCGTGTTCGCCCTGCTCACCTTCCTCGCCGGCATGGCTGGCTGGGAGGCCTACTGGCGTGCGAACGACGCCACGCCGGGCTACCGCAACAGCGACGGCCTGTGGGCCGTGCAGCGTCGGCGCATCAACCAGGGCGAGGGCGATGCCTTCGTCGTGATCGGGTCATCGCGGCTGATGTTCGACCTGCAACTGGACGTCTGGGAGCGGCTGTCCGGCACGCGCCCCCTCCAGCTGTCGCTGCAGGGCACGTCGGCGGTGCCGGTGCTCGAGGACCTCGCCGCCGATCCCGACTTCACCGGCACGCTGATGGTGGGCGTCACGCCGGGGCTGTTCTTCACCGGCTTCGGCCTGCGCCAGGACGTCGTCGCCTACGCCAAGCGCGAGACGCCGTCGCAGCGCGCGTCGCAATGGCTGTCGATGCATGCGCTGGAGAACCGCTTCGCCTGGTACGACCCGGATTTCGCCCTGTTCACCGCCCTCGCCCGCCAGGATTGGCCGCGGCGCGACGGCGTGCCGCGCTACGCCGAGGTGCCGAAGATCTCCGACACCACCAGCCTCGACCGCAACCACCGGATGTGGCCGCGCGTGGAACGCGACGAGGCCTATGCGCGCCACGTGCAGCAGATCTGGATGCAACGCCGCGGGAAGGGCCCGCCGACGCCCGAGCAGCGAGCGAAGGATGCGGCGATGATCGAACGCGAGCTGGCCCGCGCGGTCGCCGCGGTCGAGGCGCTGCAGGCACGCGGCGTGCGCGTCGTGTTCGTGCGTGCGCCGAGCGCCGGCGAGGTGCTGGAGGGCGAACGCCAGCGCTTCCCGCGCGACAGCACGTGGGAGGTCCTGCTGGCGCGGACCGGCGCGCCGGGCATCCACTTCGAGGACCACGCCGACATGCAGGGCCTCTGGCTGCCGGAGTGGTCGCATCTGGCGGGTGCCGATGCCGACCGCTATACCGAAGCCCTGCATCGGGCCTACATGGCGCTCCCCGACACGCCCGGCTGAAGCGCGCCACCGGGCGCCGACGCTCAGTCGCCGACGCGCTCGGTCCGATCCCGCGAGTCGTAGAGCACCTGGCCGTACAGATAGAGCTCGCCCGGCTTGATCACCGGCGGGAAGCGTTCCCGCTCGGAATGCCACGGCCGATACACCGCCACCGCGAGTTCACTGCAGTAGTAGCGGCCGGGATCGTTGATGCCGGCCACGCCGAGGAAATCGTAGCCCTTGCCGACCAGCGATTCGGCTCGCGACCACGCCTGCGCCGCATTGTCGTCGCGGCGCCAACGGGGACGGATCACCAGAACGCGCTCGGCGCGGTCGACGAAGTCGGCGAGCGGGCTGCGGTGCACGCCCTCGCCTTCCGCTTCGACGACCTCGCGCGTTTCGGCGTTGAACACCGCGGCATGGCTGAGCGGCATGCCGGTGGCGTGGGCCACGAACGCATCGGTCGCGTGGTAGCCGCGCGTGACCAGCCAATCCCCGGTGCGCGCCGCGGCGAGCACTTCCTGCTCGATCCCGGCCGACTGCCGTTGATGCCGCTCGGGCGCCTGGGGGCGCACGATCGGGCGGGCCAAACAGCCCGCCAGGGACGCGCCCACGAGCAGCAGCGCGCCGAGCGAAGCCCAGCGACGGAACGTCATCCCGGACCGCCCATCACTCGCCAGCCCGGCGGGCCGTCAGCTCGTACAGGCCGCCGTTGCCGCCCTCGTACATCTTCGCGACGACGGTGTAGGTGCCGGGTTGCACCTCGGTCGAAATCCGCGCGTGGGTGTCACCGCCGCCATCGTCGTCCTCGGCAACGAGCTCGTCGTCGCGCCGCAGCTCGAGCACCGTATCGAAATCCTCGCTGCGCAGGTCGATGACCAAGGGCCCGGCCTCGGCGATGGCCAGTTGGTAGCGATGGGCCTCCGTGCCCATGAGGCCGGTGGCCGTCGCGCCCAACGACAGGGTGCCGCCGCTGCGCAGCGCGGTGCCGGCCGGCAGGGCGGTCTGCGAAGCGGACAGCTGGAACAGGCCACTGCCGGTGTCATTCAGGGCCCGCGCGACCACGGTGTAGGTGCCGGGTTGCAGCACGGCAGCGAGGCGCGAATCGGTGCCATTGCCGCCGCCGTCGTCGTCGCTGAGCGAGAGCCCGTTGCCGCGAAGCTCCAACTGGGTGTCGAAGGACTCGCTGCCGAGCTCGATGACGACGCGCCCGGCCTGTCGCACCCGGAGCTGGTACTCGCGCGGGCTGCCGGTCAAGGCGCCGTACACGTCGCTACCATCGAGCGGCAGCGCGCCGCTGTTGCGCAGACGCACGCCGTCCGGCAGCGCCCCGGTCCCGACGGTGAGCTGGAACAGCCCCGTCGCCGCATCGACGGATTTCGCCCGCACCGTGTAGGTGCCGGCCTCCAGCGGGGCGCTGAGGCGCGCATGGAGATCGCCACCACCATCGTCGTCACTCAGCGTGACGCCTGCGCCTTCCAGCTCCAGCGCCGAATCGAAGTCGGTGGACCGCATGTCGATCTGGTAATAACCCGTCTCGCGGATCTCGAGGCGGTAGCTCTTGCCGTCACGACCCATCAGGTCGGCGATGTCGGCCCCGGGGCGCAGCGGGCCCTCGCCCCGATGCACCTGCAGCGGCTTCGCCTCCAGGCGGAAGGGCCCGTAGGCGCGGGCGCCGCTGCCGCTGACCGCCACGTCGTAGCGACCGGCCTCGCCAGCCACCATGGCCAGGCGGGCCGACGCGGCGCCCTCGCCACAGGCCGTCTGCGTGGGGCCCGCCACGGGCTCGCCCTCGCGCATCACGAACAGCTGGGCGCAGAGCGCGCCGCTGGTTTCGAAACTCACGCCCTGCCCGGCCTGCAGGTCGATGGCGTAGACGATGCTGCGGCTGCCGTCGCTGTAGTTGATGCGGTTGGCGGTGGTGATCTCGCCGCGGACGCTGGCGCCGACGCCGAGTGTCGGGGCCGTGGCATTCGTGGCCTCCTGGGCCAGGACCCACGGCGAGGACAGCAGGAGGGCAAGCGCGAGGGGGGTCTTCTTCATCGGGAGGCGATCCGTGGTTCAACAGGGGGGAAGCGCCGGAGCGGATCCGGCGTAAGGAGCGCGTATCAGACCCGTTCCGCGCGCCCAGCACCAGCGACGAGGACTGCCCGCGTGGCCAAGCCTTCAGGCTGGCGAGGCCGGCTTCCGGCTCAGCCCCCAACCGACCAGCCGCCGAGCACCATCGCCACCGTCACACCCAGGGCCGATGCGCCAGCGAGCCGCGGTGCCCAGGCACCGCCGCGCCACACGGCGAGAACGCCCATCACGGCCGGCAGAAAGACCAGCCACGGCAGCCAGCCCCAGCCGGGAGGAACGCCGTACAGCAACGCGGCCGACGACAGCGGATCGGTGCTGGCGACCAGCGCCGCTGGTGCGCCGACCGCGGCGATGGCGGACAACGCTGATGCCCAGGTCCAGCGCAGGCCCGCGGCGGAGCCGAGCTTGCTCCGCCAGCGACGCCAGCCGACACCCAACGCAAACAGCAGGCTGGTCACGGCCGCGCCTGCGGCGACCATCACCATTGCCGGTGGTGCGGCACCTCCCGCCTGGGCAGCGAAGAGACGCGCGGGACCGGGCAAGGGCGTGACCGCATCGACGAAGGGCGGCGGCGTCATCTCGCCAATGCAGCCGGTGTCGAGCGCCTTGTCCGGCGATGCGAGGAAAGCGCCGATCAATTCGCGGGTGCAGGGGCCGGCGCCGCGCACGCCGTGGGCCGCGAACGGCACCTCCAGCAGCTGCGCACCGGCGCCCAGCGTCGCGACCACCTCGGACGCCGGCGGTTGGAAGCTGTCGTAGCCGCCGGCCAGCACCAGCATCGGCACGGTGGTTCCCACCGGCCAGCGCGGCGTCTCGCCCGGGGATGCCCACGCGCGACACACCTCGCTCGGCAATCCGGTCAGCACCGTGATCGGATCGGCAAGCCCGGTTCGCGCGTGATGGCGCGGACGATCCCGGCAGTCGGTCGCCGCCATGCCGGCGAAACTCGCGGACGCGCCACCGACGTTCGCGAACAGACTGGTCGGCCCGGCCAAGGTGGCCGTGTCGCGTCGTGCGGCGGCGTCGACCAGCATCGGCAGGCTGCGAACCCCGGCCTCGGATCCGGAGGTGATCGCGATCAGCGTCCGCAGCGCCATCCCATCCAGCAGGCGACGCTGGCTCCCGCGACCGACCGAAAGCGGCTCGGCATCGAGCGCGGCCACGGCGGCGTCGAGTTGGGCACGCCCGACGTCCGGCCAACGCGCCGAACAGGCGGGATCCTGCGCGCATTCGCCGGCGACTCGCTCCATGAGGCGCCCCTGCATCTCGGCAGTGGGCAGCACGAACTCGTCGGCCGGATACGGGGAATCGAGCACCGCGGCGGCAATGCGCTGCGGGTGCGTCGCGACGTAATGCGCCGCCACGGTGGTGCCGTAGGACTCGCCCAGCAGCAGCCAGCGCTCGACGCCGAGCGCTTCACGCAGGGCCTCCGCATCGCCCACGTTGAGCGGCGTGCCGAAGTGGCGGGCGTCGAAACCGGCCGCACGGAACGCGATCCGGCAGTCCTCGGCGATCCGCCAGCGCTCCGCGGCGGCGACAGCGGGGCCTTCGGCATGGGCGAACGTCCCGAACAACGCTGCCGCCGTCTGCTCGCAGACCCGCGGCGTGCTGCGGCCACCGCCGCGCATGTCGAAGGCGACGACGTCGTGACCGGGAACGAAATCACGCGTCCCCAGGCCCATCCAGCGCGTCATCTCGCCGCCGGGTCCGCCATGAAGGACCAGCAGCGGCGCGGCGCCCGGCTTCGGATCGGCACTCCGCTTCACCACCACCGCGATCTCGAAGCGGCCGGCCGAGGGATCGGCCGCGTCGCGCAGCACATGCAGGCGCGCGCAGCGCAGTCGCGCCGCGACGGCGGCGTCGATGACCTCGATATCGCAGGGCTCATCGACCAGCGAGCCGATCGGAGGCGGCGGGGAGGCCTGTCCGCTGGAGGGAAGTCCCATGAGCGCCGACGCGATCAGGACCGCGAGCATTTCGAAGGAACGAACCAGGTGTGCGTGCGTTTTCATGGGGCGATGGCCTGTAGGGCAAGGCGGCGGCGGGTGATGTCGGTGCTCCGGGTGCCGGGGACGGGCGCGCTGGCGCATGCCCTCCGCTGTGCCGGCGCGGAGCGCCGCCAGAGGCGCCAGCCGACGATCGGCGCACCGAGCAGGCTGGTCAGTGCCACGCCGACGACCCACGGCGCCGGCGTCGGGGGCGCAGGACCTCTGGCCAGTGCTGGAGAGAGGCGCGCCGGGCCTGGCGTGGCCACGACCTGTGACGCAGGCGGCTGGGACGTGCGCAGCACCTGCAGAAAACGCAGGCGCGCGCAGCGCAATCGCGCCGCCACCGGGTCATCGACCACCTCGATATCGCACGACGCATCCACCAACGAGCCGATCGGAGGCAGCGTCGAGGCGCGTCCGATGGAGGGGAGTCCGATGAGGGCCCACGCGATGAGGGCGGCCAGCATTTCGAACGGGCGAAGCGAGCGTGCGTACGCATTCATCGTGCGATGTCCCGTGGGGCGAGGCTGCGGCGGATCCCGTCCGTGCCCCGGGTGCCGAGGGAGGTGGGCGGGTTGGCGACCAGCGGTGCCGGCTTTGCGCGCGCGACCGCGTCGGCGAGGGCCATCAGCGCTTCCGGATCGTCGAGCATCCGGCTCGGCGCCACCGGCAGGCGATACCCCAGCCGCGGCAGGTCGGCGGCGGTCTCCACGACCGTTTTCGAAGACGCCTCCGGAACGGCGGTCGACGCGAGGGCGCCACCCGCCATGGCGACAGTGATCGCGATGAGCCGGGCGAAGCGAACGAACCCGGAACACGTGGGCTTGCGAAGGATCGGGATGGGGCGCATGGAACGCGGTCCGCAGGGGGTGGCTCCTGCGGTTACGGCGTTCGAGACGCGAATGGGACATGCCGGGTGGACCGGCGGTCGACTCAGTCCGGCGGGGAGGTCTGCGACCCCAGCGCTCGCGCCCGCTGCACCCAAGGCATCCGCTGGACCGGGAGCGTGGCCGTGAGATCGACGCCGCTGTCTTCCAGCGCCCCCAGCTCGCCGGCCCAGCGGGCGAACTCGGCGTCGTTTCCGAGCACATCAAAGATTTCGAGATGGGCGTTCACCACCTCGAGGCGCAGCATCGGGTCGACGCCGGGCTGTCGCGCCTTGTCCCACCACGGCGCCAGGCGCGCGAGGGCGGCCTCGGGGTCGCGGCCGGCGCGAACCTCGCAGGTCGACAGCAGGCGCGCCAGCACGTCGCCACTGATCGCCGGGTAGGTGAGGAGGCGCGACTCGATCGGCCCGATCAGCTCCAGCACGCGGTCGCATCGTGACGGTCGGAACGACCAGCTGCTCTGCATCAGGAGGATGTCCCGCGCGGCTTCCGACAGGTCGGGCGTCCTCAGGATCGACTCGATGGTGCGTTCCACGGCCGCGATCGCGGCGGCGTCGAGACCCAGGTCCCGGTAGAGGTACGCCGCTTGGCCCAGCATCGGCCGCGCCACCGAGGGGGGGAGGCCGTCGGCTGCGGCGACGATCGCCTCCAGCCTCGCGACGGCCGCGTCCCGGTCGCCCTCCTCCACCACCGCCGAGGCGATCGCGAGTTCGCCCAGCACGCAGTCGACATCGCCGACCGCGTCGCTGCCGCACACCGGCTCCCACAGCGCGATCAGCGCCGCGCTATCGATCCCCAAGGTCGAAGCGATGCCTCGGGCCGGCAGGGCCTCGAGCATCGCGCGCAGCCGACGTCGCGGCCCGCCATCGATGACGCGGGCCGCCTCGCCGAGCCGCCGCGTCACCCCGGGATCCCGGTACTGGTTCAGCGCGGAAAGCGCGCCTGCCGTACGCAGCCGCGCGAGGATCGTGGGGTGGGCCAAGCCGAGCCGAAGGATCTGCGCATCGATCGAGGCCAGAAGCCGCTCGCGCCACCCGGCGCGATCCTCCATCGCCTCGGGCATGTACTCGGTGATCGTCTCGAGCGTCGCCATGCGCGGATCGTCCGGCGGAAACGCGCCCTTGAGCTGCGCCTCGAGCGCACGGGCGGCACGCAGGAACTCCTGTTCCGAGCGCGTGCCGGGTGCGCCGTAGGTGAGCGCACCGAGCTCGAACAGCAGGGCGCGCACTTCGATTTCGCCCAGCAGCGTCGCGTCGTCGATCGCCAAGGCGTGCTCGCCCAGCCGCGGCCACAGCGACCGCGCGGTGGCGAACCGAGCCATCGCCGTCTCGATCCGCAGCTCCAACGCGGCCGCCTCCGCGCCCAGCAGGTTCGCACCGGCGAGGAGTCGCGGGTCCGATTGCACGGCCGGATCCGCCATGAGCCGGAGGGCTTCCCGCTCGGAGTCGGCGACGGCGACCTGTTCCAGCGCGAGGAGGGCACGTCGCAGTTCGGCCTGGGCGCGGGCACGGGGTTGGCCCAGCTCATCGGCGATGCGAGCGGCGGCCGCGAAGCCCTCAATGGCGGCCACGTTGTCACCGATCTGGGCGCGCGCCAGCGCCACGGTGTACTGCACCGGCAGGCGGATCGCCGGCGGAAGGTCGGCGATCTGCTCCGGGGTCGCGGCCAGCACGTCGCGGAAGGCGACATCGGGTTTGCCGGCGAGCGTCGGGTTTCCCGCCGCGAAGACCCGTGCCATCGCCTGCTGCGTGCCACGGGCGTCGGCCAGCGCCGCCTTGGCGCGATCCCGTTGATCCTGCGCCTCGGCTGCGGCGGCTTCCGCGCGATCGGCCTGGTGCAGCGCATAGCCCGTGGCACCGAGCAGCGAGGCGAGCGCAACGGCGCCGAGTGCCGTACCGAGCGGATGGCGGGCGATGAAGCGGCGCGCGCGATAACTGGCGCTGTCGCGGCGTGCGGCGATCGGCAAGCGCCCGCGCCAGCGACGCAGGTCTTCACCCAAGGCGGCGGCCGACGCATAGCGGCGCTCCGGCTCGCGCTTCAAGCCCGTGGCGACGATCAGATCGAGATCACCGCGCAGCTGCGCTGGCCGCCATGGGCGTGCGGCCGGGTCGAGCGCCAGCGCCTCGGAAGCCAGGCTCGGCGTGCCCCGGGCGATGGCATCGACGAGCCGCGGCAGGCTGCTTGCCGCCGCGTCATGCGGGGAACGCCCCGACAACAGTTCGTGGAGCAGGGCGCCCAGGCCCCAGACATCCGTCGCGATGGTGATCGCCTCCCCGGACACCTGCTCGGGTGCGGCGTAGGCCACGCTCATCGGCGCCAAGGCGCCGGTGAGTTGGGTGTCGTCGCCCAGCGACTTGGCGATACCGAGATCGATCAGGCGCGGGCGCCCCTCGCGGTCCACCAGCACGTTGGAGGGCTTCAGGTCCCGATGCACGATCAGGTGCCGGTGCAGGTGCTGCACGGCATCGACCACGGGAAGCATCAGGTCCACCGCGGCCGCGAGGTCGGGCCGCGTTTCGGCCACATGGCGGTCGATCGCGATGCCGTCGACGAACTCCATCGCGAACCACGGCGTGCCGTCGACCTCCCCACCGTCGACCAGGCGCGCGATGGCCGGATGGTCGACGCGGGCCAGCAACTCGCGTTCACGCGCGAAGCGATCGAGTCCGCCGGCGCCGAGGCGCCCGCGATCCACCCACTTCAGCGCCACCTGTTGCGTGAATCCACCCTCGACGCGCTCGGCCAGCCAGACCTCGCCCATGCCGCCGCGCCCCAGGAGGCGCAGCAGGCGGAAGGGGCCGATGCGCGAGGGTGGAGCCGATGCGCCGGACGGATCACGCCAGCCGAGCCGTCCGGCCGGTGGACGATCGAGGGGGGAGTCCTCGCTCTCGACCGTGGCCAGCAGTGCGCGGACCTCGTCCGCCAGCGCGACATCCTCGCCACACTCGCCGGAGAGGAAGGCCTCGCGCGCGGACGGCTCCCGATCGAGCGCAGCGCGGAAGAGGGCGGCGACCCGCGGCGTCCGGCTCATCCGCTCAGTCCGCTCGCGATTCCAACGCGCGGGCAATCAGCGCCCGCGCCGCGGTCCAGTCGCGGTTCACCGTGCGCCGGTCGACGCCCAGCAGGCCCGCGATTTCGCCGAAGTCGATGCCGCCCCAGAAATGCAGCTCGACCACCTCGCCCATGCGCGGGTGGGCGGCCTTGAGCTCGCTGATGGCCTGGTCGAGCGCCAGCACGCTGTCATCGTCGTCGACCACGGCCAGCTCCGGCGTCAGCGTGATGCGCATCGCGCCACCGCCGCGCTTTTCGGCCTGCCGGCGTCGGGCTTCGTCGATCAGGATCTGGCGCATGGCCCGCACCACCAGGCTCACGAGGTGCGCGCGGTCGGCCGGCGCCGTGTGGCCGGCGAGCTTCAGATAGGCCTCGTGCACCAGTGCCGTCGCCGAGAGCGTGTGGCCGGCATGGCGCGACAGCTCGCGCTGCGCGATGGCCTTGAGCTCGCGGTAGGCGGACTCGAAGTCGACGGCGGTGGGTGGGGTCATGCGGATCACGGGAGCCGGCGGTACGGACCAGACGATAGCCCAAGCGGGTGAAGCGAGGCCGGAGACCGGACGCCGCCCGGAGGTCGCCGCGACCCGGGCCGATGGGCTTCCACGTCGGCCCACCCCAACGCACGAAGCCCGGCACTAGGCCGGGCTTCGTGGTGACACATCACGCGGTGACGGGAGGACTTAGAAGTCCATGTCGCCCATGCCGCCCATGCCACCGCCGCCCGGCGCGGCCGGGGCGTCCTTCTTCGGGGCTTCGGCGACCATCGCTTCGGTCGTGATCATCAGGCCGGCGATCGACGCGGCGTTCTGCAGCGCGGTGCGGGTCACCTTGGTCGGGTCCAGGATGCCGAACTGCACCATGTCGCCGAACTCGCCGTTGGCGGCGTTGTAGCCGTAGTTGCCCGACTGCTCGAGCACCTTGTTGAGGATCACCGACGGCTCGTCACCGGCGTTGGTGACGATCTCGCGCAGCGGGGCTTCCATCGCGCGCAGGGCGATCTGGATGCCGTGGTTCTGGTCTTCGTTGATGCCCTTGAGGTTGGCGATCGCGGCCTTGGCGCGCAGCAGGGCCACGCCGCCGCCCGGGACGATGCCTTCCTCGACGGCCGCACGGGTGGCGTGCAGGGCGTCTTCGACGCGGGCCTTCTTTTCCTTCATCTCGACTTCCGTTGCGGCGCCGACCTTGATGACGGCCACGCCGCCGGCCAGCTTCGCCACGCGCTCCTGCAGCTTCTCGCGGTCGTAGTCCGAGGTGGTCTCCTCGATCTGCGCCTTGATCTGCTTGATGCGGGCCTGGATGGCCTCCGCGTTGCCCGCGCCGTCGATGATCGTCGAGTTCTCCTTCGAGACCTGGATCTTCTTGGCGCGGCCGAGGTCCTTGATCGTCGCCTTGTCGAGCTGCAGGCCGACCTCTTCCGAGATCACCGTGCCGCCGGTCAGGATGGCCATGTCTTCCAGCATCGCCTTGCGGCGGTCACCGAAGCCCGGGGCCTTCACGGCGCAGACCTTGA
>Ga0209278_1000279_pt1 | contig 48132 bp, 56 predicted proteins | sample JI81BgreenDNA_FD_187504 | JGI IMG/M metagenome (GOLD analysis project Ga0209278, IMG submission 187504) | Wastewater effluent complex algal communities from Wisconsin, to seasonally profile nutrient transformation and Carbon sequestration -... | ecosystem: Engineered > WWTP > Effluent > Algae...
CGCCACGGCCCCCGCCACCGCCGCCGCCCGCCCCTGGAGGCCTCGTCGCCAGGCCCGAATACACCCTCGGTGCCCCGCAGGACCAGATCCTCATCGTCGGTGGCACGGCCAGCCTGGCGCCGGGCCAGCGCGGCCTGATCGCGTTCGACTTCCGCCGCTTCACCAGCGCGCCGCTGAACCCGCAGGTGACGGTGCTGCACGAGAGCGGCCCGGTCGACAGCAACCCTGGCACCGTGCGGCAGGGTGAGCCCGAGGTGCAGGGCACCAAGGTGTTCCAGTACGTGGAGAGCTCGGTCGACGGCGCGAACTACACGCTCATCTGCCAGGCCGAGGCGGCCGACGGGCAGGAGTTCCTCATCGCCGGCCGCCTGCCCATCAGGAGCCCGCGATGAATCTGCCCACGCTGCCGCACGACAAGGCCCTGCACGTGGTGTACGGCTACGCCGTGGCCGTGGTGGCCGTGCTGCTGCTGCACGCCTGCACGGCCCTGGGTGCGCCCCTGCCGTGGCCCGTGCAGCCCTGGCACCTGGCGCTGCTGGGCCCCTTCGTGGTGGGCGGCCTGAAAGAGCTGCGCGACAGGCGAACACGGCGCGGCACGCCCAGCCGCTGGGACTGGTTCGCCACCTCTGCCGCCGGCGCACCGCTGGCCCTGCTGCTGTGGCTGCTGCTCTGACGGCCCGGCTGCGCCGGCAGCCCAGCACCGACCAGGGCACCTTCGGCACGCTGCGCCTGGGCGGCCAGGTGCTGCGCACGCTGGAGCTGCCCTGGCGCGACAACCGCCGCCAGCGCAGCTGCATCCCGCCCGGCAGCTACCGCTGCGCGCTGGTGCAGAGCCCGCGCTTCGGCCGCGTGTACGGGCTGGCCAACGTGCCCGGCCGCAGCCACGTGCTCATCCACGCGGCCAACGTGGCTGGCGATGTGGAGCTGGGCTGGAGCACCCAGCTGCACGGCTGCATCGCCCCCTTCCTGCGCGAGGGACTCATGCGCAACACCGCGGGCGTGATGCAGCGGGCAGGGCTGGTGAGCCGCCCTGCGTTCACGGCGCTCATGGAGTGGGCCGCTGGCCGGCCCTTCACGCTGGAGATCGAGCCATGATGGAGTTCATCCTCTCGCTGCTGGGCAGCTCGGCCGTGGGCACGGTGATCGGCGGCGCGCTGGCGCTGCTGAACCGCCGCGCCGACATGAAGGCCAAGGAGCTGGAGCTGCAGCACGACCGCGCCCGCTGGTTGCACGACCTGGCCCTGCGCGGCAAAGACATCGAGCTCGCCCAGCTCGAGGCCCGCGCGCGGCTCGACGTGGCGGTGGTGGAGGGCGATGCCCAGGTGGAAAGCGCCCGCATGGCCGCCATCGCCGCCGCCGAGGCCGCAGACTCCACCAGCGCCGACGAGCTGCGCGCCGCCGGCAAATGGCGCTGGGCCCTGGTGCTGGCCAGCGCCTACCGCAAGAGCATGCGCAGCGTGCTCACCACGCTGGTGGGCGGCGCCGCGGTGTGGGTGAACCTCTCGCTGGCGTGCGAGTTCAAGGCCGGCCCGGCCTCGCTCGACCCCGAGCTGCTGCACCAGGCGCTCAGCTGGGTGAGCGCGCAGGCGAGCATGATGTTCGCCTACTGGTTCGTGGCGCGCGGCAACGCGGCGGGGCCGGCCAGGTAGGGCGTCAGCACAGCGGCGCGCGCAACCCGCGCGCCCCCCTGCAAATGCGCGGCAGCGGCTTGCATGCTGCCGCACCATGGACGGTCTGGCGGTTGTCTCCTGCGGTGTGAAAGCCGCATTCGTGCCGCGCGAGCTTCGGCCCGCGCGGCACATTCTTCTGTCTGAGGTGAAGGCGCCGGGTCTGGTGCGCTTCCTCTCGGTGCCGGTGAAGCTGGCAGACGGCGCCAAGACCTCCTGGGAGACCGTGACCCGGACGGGTAAGTTCACGGATCCGCGCTACGGTGAGTTCGAGATCACGCGCAGCATGCTGCTGCAGATGGTGGCGAACTTCGACAAGCGCGTCCTGGGACAGGACGTGTTCATCGACGTGGCGCACAAGCCGAACGATGGCGCTGCCGCCAGGGTGCTGAAGCTCGCGGTTGAAGACAACCGCCTGCGCGCCCTGATGGAGTGGACGCCCTTCGGCATCGATGCCGTCAAGACGCGCGGCTTCACCTATCTCAGCGCCGAGTACCACGAGGACTGGCGCGACAACGAGAAGGGTGCGGCTCACGGCTGCGTGCTCATCGGTGCCGGGCTCACCACGCGCCCCGTCATCAAGAACCTCGATCCCATCGTTCTTTCGGCCGGCGACGAAGACGCCGAGTACCGAGTGGCGATCCACCCGAACCTCCTCAAGGCACTCACGGAGCACTCCGACATGAACAAGCACCTCAAGGCCCTGCTGGCCGCACTCAAGCTGCTGGGCCTGACCGACGACCAGGCCAAGCCGCTGATGGGCGAAGCCACCAAGCTGCTGGGCCAGCTGGCCGACGACGACGCCACTGCGCAGCCGCTCATCGACACCTTCACGGCCGCCGGCAAGACGCTGAGCGAGACGATCAAGCAGCTGGCCGCCTCCGGCCAGCAGCCGGGCCACATCACGCTGCAGGTGGCCGCGCCCGCCATCGACGTGGATGGCGCCGTGAAGAAGGCCCTGGCCGCCGCCGAGGCGCAGGCCGCCGCGGCCAAGGCTGCGCACAACACGAAGCTGAAGCTCTTCAGCGACACGGTGGGCGGCAACAAGACGCTCAGCGAAGAGGCCAAGGCCGACATCGTGAAGGAGCTCTCGGCCCTGGTGACGGCCGAGATGAGCGACGACCAGGTGAAGCGCCTGGCCGAGTTCGCGCTGGGCCAGGCCGCCAAGACCAGCGCCGCCGCGCAGCTGGCCCTGCTGGGCTACCGCCCGCCCTCGGGCACGGTGCACCTCAGCGTGGACAGCTCCAACCAGATCAAGAGCCTGCAGCAGGAGGTGGACAAGCGCCTGGGCTTCGAGACCATGCCCGCGGCGCGCCGCTACGAGCGCACGGGTGGCCAGCTGCTGGCCGCGAACAAGGAGTTCGCCGAGAAGGTGCTGGCGCAGTACGACGCCGAGCGCGGCATGCGCCTGGCCGAAGAGGGCAAGATGCTCGCCGCCGGCACCGGCCGCGTGAGCGACACCGCCGTGCCCACCGTGTTCGAGCGCACGGTGCTGCGTGAGGCGCTCTACAACCTGGTGGGCCTGAACTTCGTGGACGTGGGCACCGCCGCCTTCGCCAACACCATCAGCATCCCCTACAGCTACCGCGACACCACCGCGGCGGGCATCAACGGCACGCGGGTGTACGAGGGCCAGGCCATCAACCGCGCCGGCGTGATCCAGACGGCCGAAGAGGCCCGCCCGATCCCGCAGAAGCTGGCGATGCGCATCACCAACGAGATGGGCTACCTGCTGGCCGCTGCGCCCATCGACTTCGACCCGTTGGCCGAGAACACCCGCAACGTGATCCGCGTGGTGGGTGAAGACACCGACCGCATGATCCAGAACGAGGTGCTGCAGGCCACCGACGAGGCCAGCACCTTGGCGGTGAACGACACGCTCACCGCCCAGGTGAACGGCACGAACCGCATCTTCGTGCTCACGCAGTTCCCCATCCTGCGCCCGCGCCGGGTGTTCGACCTGCAGGGCAACCAGGTGGGCTCGACGCAGTTCCCGATCGCCGTCACGCTCAACGGCACGCCGCGCACCGAGTACACCGGCGGCACGCTGGCCGCGGGCCTGTACTGGGTGATGGACTACAACCTGGGCGAGATCCGCTTCGTCAACGAGGCGGGTGTGCTGCAGACCCCCACCAACGGCTGGGCGCTCACCATCACGGCCACGGCCAGCACCAACCGCGTGGCCTTCAACCTGGATGTGGGCTCGTCGCCCGACACCATCAACGCGGTGTACGACCGGCTGCTCACCAGCATCGGCGGCCGCAAGGTGGTGATCGAGAACGACCGCTACTACACCGCCAGCATGCTGCTGATGAGCGGCGCGGTCGACAACGCCCTGGGCCAGGCCACCACCTTCACGGCCAACGGCTCGCGCCCCGGCACCGGCATGAGCGCCGATGGCAGCGTGGCCACCGTGAAGGGCATGCCTGTGTTCAACACCCGCGCGCCGGGCCTGAACACCGGCGACGCCCGCATCCTGGTGGGCGAACGCGGCAACACCCGCTTCCGCATGCTGCGCGCCTTCCAGATGAGCGAGCTCAGCCAGGCGCGCGACGCCCAGGGCAACTTCATCGGCATGCGCGAGGGCTACGGCGAGCAGTTCGTCGTGTGCCACACCCCGCTGCAGCGCAAGAACGCGATGACCAGCATCGTGCTCTTCAGCCAGTCGGCCCGCGTGGCCCGCGCGGCCTGACCACCCAGGCGCCCCGCGCCTTTGCACCCGGGGCGGCGCCGCGCTCGAGCAGCGCCGCCCCGTTGCCGTTGCAGCCCCACCAGGAGCACCCCGTGCCGAAGAAGACCATCTCCAACACCACCGACCGCACCGTCTTCGTGGGCGGCGTGATGATCCCGCCGAACGAGAGCCGCGACGTCGAGACCGCCTACCTGCCCCCCGAGCACCAGGACGACGCGCCCCCGGCCGCCGATCCGGAAACCGGCAAGCCCGACCCCGACGCCAACCTGCGCGAGCTGCTCAAGGGCACCGTGAACGAAGTCAAGGCCCAGCTCGAGGAGTTCAGCGACGAGACGCTGAAGCGCCTGGCCGAGCTCGAGGCCGAGACCGACACGCCCCGCAGCACCCTGCTGGGCGCCATCACCGACCTGCAGCTCAAGCGCGCCGCCGCCAAGACCGGCGCGCCCACCTGAGCCCTGGCGCAGCCCGCGGAGCCTGAGCGATGCCCGGTTCGATGTCGCAGCGCGACCTGGTGGCCGACCTGAAGCGCTCGCTGCACGACGCGGCCGAGCTCTTCAACGCCGCGGGCGACGGCGACTTCGAGCGCATGCTGGCCACCGCCGCCGTGGCCATGCAGGACAAGCGCCCGCGCACCCAGCTGGGCCAGGTGACCATCGCCGCCGACGAGCCGCGCGTGCCGCTGGCCCTGGCCGACTTCCACCGCTACAAGACGCACGTGTGGGGCAGCCGCGCCCCGGCGCCGTGGGATCCCAGCTACCCCGGCGCGCTGCCGCGCATCAGCGCCGTGAACGAAGGCGCCAGCTGGGCGCTGGTCTTCGACCCCCCGCCCACGGCGCGGCACATCGCCACCTACGGCAGCACCTGCCGGTTCTGGTACTTCGCCACCCACAGCATCGGCGCCGAGGCGGCCGACACCACGCTGGCGCCGGCCGACCGCCCGCTGCTGCTGCTGCGCGCCCAGGCCGAGGCCATGCGCGAGCTGACCATGCGCCACGTGCACAAGCCCGTGAGCCTGCGCGACGGCTACAGCGGCGCGCCGCGCAACAGCACCCCGGCCGCGCTGTACGAGGCGCTCATGGCCGAGTGGAAGGCGGCGCAGTGATCGAGATCGGCATCACCACCAGCGCGCTGGGCAGCGCCGCCCGGTTGCGGGCCTTTGCGCGGGCCATCCAGCCCGAGCTGCGGCGCGAGCGCGCCGGCCTGGCGCAGCTGGTGGCAGCGCGCATGCGGCTGAAGGCGCCCAAGGGCGCGCGCAGCACGCTGGTGAACAGCGTGCGCGCCGAAGAGGTGGACGCCGACACCCACCTGGTGAAGCCGCACGCGGCGCACGCCTACAACGTGGAGAAGGGCCGCAAGCCGGGCAAGGGCCTGCCGCGGTTCTTCGACCCCTCGGCGGCCGGTGCCGTGGCGTGGCTGGAGATGCACCTGCGCCGCGCCCGCGGCAAGGCCAACCCGAAGTACAGGGCCGCCCGCCTGGGCAGCCGCCGCCGCGGCGAAGAGGAGATGCAGCTGCGCGACGCCTACATGGCCTGGAGCCGAGCCGTGAAGTTCCGCGGCATCAAGGCGCAGCCCTTCGTGAAGCCCACCGCCGACGAGATGCAGGCCCCGGTGGTGCAGGGCCTGATCGCTGCCGTGCAGCGCGCCGCGCAGCGCCTGGGCAGCGGCAGCCAGCCGGCCGGAGGCGCCGCATGAAGGTGCTGCAGCCCCCCCTGCTCGACGACATCGCCACCAACAGCGAGCGCGAGGCCTTCATGGTGGCCGCCCGCGACAGCCTAGCCGCCGCCTGCCCCGAGCGCGTGGTGCTGCGCGGCATGGTGGACCCCACCACGCTGCCCGACGAATCCCTGCGCAAGGGCGTGCTCACGCTCATCGCCACCGGCCGCGACAGCTGGCTCATGCACACCGGCCGCGAGGGCGAGTACGGGCGGCTGGAGTTCGTCATCGTGGGCTACGTGCGCCTGAAGGGCACCGACGAGAGCACCGAGCGCCTGGAGCGCACCGAGGCCCAGCTCGAGCACGAGGTGCTGCAGTGGGTGCGCGACGAGCTCAAGCCCGCGCCGCTGGACGCCGTGTACCCGCTGCGCTGCAGCTACAGCGGCGGCCTGGAGACACCCATGGGCTGGTTCGTGATGGAGCTGGAGGGCCGCTATGTCTGAGCCGCGCGTTGCGCCAGCCGAAGCCGCGGCCAGCTGGCCCCGCCTGCAGCACGCCGTGGACGAAACCAGCCTGTGGCTGGTGTTCGCGCTGCTGGGCGGCACCGGTGCCAGCCTGCTGGCCCTGGGCCTGCTGCTGCGCAGCAAGCAGGCCATCACCGCCCGCCTGGTGGCCGGCACGGTGCTGCACAGCCTGATCTGGGGCGTGGTGGTGTTCCTGCTGCTGGTGGACAAGCCGGGCATGAGCCTGCCCTTCCTGCTGGGCCTGAGCATCAGCAGCGGCATGGGCCTGGCCAGCCTCATCGACGTGGTGGGCCTTGCCGTGAAGAACCGGCTCGGCGTCACCGTCACCCTCAACCCGCCGCCGAAGGGCGGCAAGGAGTAGCGCCATGCCGCCCACCATCCCTGAAGAGCAAAGCCCGTCCCTGGTGATCGATCCCGACATGCAGCTGCCCCAGCTGGGGGGCTGCTGGATCCGCCAGCCCTCGGGCGAGCTGACACCCGACCCCACCGAACCGCCGCCGCCGGGCCTGCCGCCCGAAACGCAGCCCGAATAAGCGGAGCCCAGCGCCATGAAGCACCTGCTCAAGTCCGTTTTCATGAAGGTGGAGTCGCCGTACGGCACGAGCTCCAACCCCACGGCCGCAGAAGTGATGCTCTGCGAGAACGTCGACATCAACCCGCTGAGCATGACGGTGGACGACCACGCGCCGGTCTCCAGCCGGTTTGGCCAGCGCGACAAGATCCTGGGCGCCACCTGGTGCACGGTGAACTTCGACATCGTTACCGGCGCGGGCGGCACGCCGGTGGGTGCGCTGGGCGGCGTGCCCAGCTATGACGCCGTGCTGAGGGCCGGCGCAATGTCGCGCTCCATCACCCCGGCCGAACGCATCATCTACAGCCCCATCGACAGTGGCGAGGAAAGCGCCACCATCCGCTACCACGTCGACACCGGCAACTTCCTGCTGCTGGGCGTGCGTGGCGATCTGGAGTGGATCTTCGAGGCCGGCAAGGCCACGCGGCTGCGGTTCACGGGGCTGGGGCTCCGTGTGCCCATGTTGGATGGCGCCAGCGCCGCCTACAGCCTGCCCGTGCGGCCGCGGCCGCTGGCCATGAACAACGCCAACACGCTGGTGCGCCTGAACGAGACCTACTCGCTCAAGGTGCAGAGCATGAACATCAAGCTGGGCAACAAGATCACGTACGTGAACCGATCCAGCCAGGAAGAGGTGCTGCTGGAAGACCGGCTTTCTTCAGGCTCCATCACCTTCGAGCTGCCGAGCGTGGCGGAGCAGAACTTTCTCGGCGCCGCCGGGTTCTGCACCGCACTCACCCAGGTGAGCCTGTGGATCGCCATGAGCGTGGGCCAGCCCGCAGGCAACCGCATCGGCTGGTACATGCCCAAGGTGCAGCTGCTGAACCCGCGGCTGAGCGGCAACAAGGGCACTTCCATGCTCACCTGCGACATCCACATCGTGGACAACCTGCTCACCAAGGAGTTCTGGTGATGGCGCCGGCCGATGCCGACAAGCAGCCCCTCTTCGTGCTGCGCAAGCCGCGCGACTTCTGGTGGACCGTGCAGGTGCCCGTGCCCACCGATGGCGACTACGTGATGGCCAAGCTCGACGTGCTGTACGCCGCGCTGCCGCAGGACGAGATCGACAAGATGCGCGGCGCCGGCCTGGCCGAGGGCGAGAAGCCGCCCACCGACGCCGAGATCGTGCGCCGCGTGCTGAAGGGCTGGCGCAACCTGCCCGACGAGCACGGCAACCCCGTGCCCTACAGCGAAGAGGCGCGCGAGCAGCTGCTGCAGACCCCGGCCATGCGCACCGCGCTTGTGATGACGTACCTGGCCGCCGCCAGCGGCCTGGCAGCCCGAAAAAACGCCTAGCGGCCGCCCGCCGGTGGGCGGCCGCGTACTTCAAGCCCGGCGTCGAAGACCACCGGCACGCCGACCTCACCGCCATGGGCGTGAGCGAGGCCGAAGCGCGCGCCTTCATCGCCAGCCAGACGCCCGAGGGCGAGCAGGCGGCTGAAGAAGAGGCCGCCGGCCCGCTGGAGGTGTGGCCCGAGAACTGGCCCGTGGTGGGCCTGTTGCTGCGGCTGCAGACGCAGTGGATGCGCGACGAGCTGCGCCGCCCCCTGGGAATGCGCCACGAGGCCATGCAGGCTGCCATGGCGATGATGAAGCTCGACGACACGGCGCGCCTGTACGACGAGCTGGTGGAGATGGAGCACGCCGTGATGGAGGCCTTCTATGGCGATTGAGGAAGTCGGCATCCGGCTGCGCAGCGACGGCGTGGCCGAAACCACCACCGGGCTGAACCTCACCGCGGCCGCCACCGCGCGCGTGGGCCAGGCCGCCGGCACCGCCGCACCGCAGGCCCTGGCCCTGGCGCGCACCAGCGGCCAGCTCTCGCAGGCCATGCAGCAGCTGCCCATGCAGATCACCGACGTGGTGACCAGCCTGGCCAGCGGCATGCCGGTGTGGATGGTGGCCATCCAGCAGGGCGGTCAGATCCGCGACAGCTTCGGGGGCGTGGCGACCGCCTTCAACGCCATCCGCGCGGCGGTGCCGCCCATGGCCCTGGCCATCGGCGGCGCTGCGGCCACGGTGGGCGTGCTCACCGCGGCCTTCCAGCTGGGCCGCAACGAGAGCGACGCCTACGTGCGCAGCCTGCTCATCACCGGCAACCAGGCCGGCGTCACGGCCGGCAGCCTGGCCGAGATGGCCGCCGCGCAAGACCAGGTGAACGGCACCCAGCGCGAGGCGGCGCAGGTGATCACGCAGCTCATGCTGGCCGGCAACGTGAGCCGCGCGCAGATGGCGCAGAGCCTGGAGCTGGTGATTGCCCGCGAGCGTGCGCTGGGCATCGAAGCCAAGACCACCGTGGCCGAGCTGAGCAAGCTGGGCGCCGACCCGCTGCGCGCGGCGGTGGAGCTGAACAAGCAGTACGGCTTCCTGACCATGAGCGTGTACGAGCAGATCCGCGCGCTTGAGCAGCAGGGCAGGGTGGCCGAGGCCGCCGCGGTGGCGCAGGAGGCGTTTGCCGCAGTGGGCATCGATCGCTCCAAGGCCATGGAGGAGCAGCTGGGCTTCCTGGAGCGCGCGTGGCGTGGTGTGAAGTCGGGCGCCGGCGAGGCCTGGGACTTCATGCTCGGCCTTGGACGGCAGGACTCGACTGAACTCAGGATCTCCGAGATCGGGAGAGAGCTGGCCACTCTGTTGGCCAATCAAGCCGATGCGCGATCGGACAACCGCAGCCGATACCAACCACGAATCGACGAGCTTCGGGCCGAGCAAGCAGAGCTCCAGGAGCTTGTGCGCCTGGAGCAGAGAGCCGCCGACCAGCAGGCCCGCAACGCCGCCGAGGTGCGCGCCAAGGCCGAGGCCGACGCCAAGGCCGACCGCGAGCGCCAGGGCCGTGCCACCGCCGCGCCCGAAGGCGACCGCCTGGGCGCGTTCATCACCGACCAGCTCAACGCCCAGCAGCGCCGCGACGATGCCGCCGCCGAGCGCGCCGAGCGCGAGCGCCAGGCCGCCATCGCCCAGACCATGGGCTTCGCGCAGAACCTGCGCGACCGCAACGACATGGAAGCAGCCCGCGGCATCGCCGACGCCGAGCAGCGCGCGCGCGCCGTGCTCGACGTCGAAGAGCGCATGATGCGGGCGCGCCTGGACATGACCGTGCTCAGCGCCGAGCAGCGCCGCGAGGTGGAGGATGCGCTGGGCAACTGGCGCACCGCGCGCGAGCTGGCCATCGGCGACCAGATGCTCGACGCCGAGCGCCAGCGCCTCGAGGAGCTGCGCGCCATCTGGGACGAGAACTTCGGCGGCCTCATCGACAACGCGGTGGACGAGTGGGGCCGCTTCACGCGCACCGGCGAGTTCAGCATCGGCCGCGTGGTGCAGGCCTGGCTGGTGGCGCAGGCGCAGATGCAGCTCGGGCGGTTTCTCGATTCGATCGCGGGCAACCTGTTCAGCCTCTTCACGGGGGGTGGCGGCGGTGGCGAGCTGGTGGGCCCCCCGGCAGACCTGGCCGGCAACTTCGTGGGCCCACCCGCCAGCCTGGCCGGCATCGCCGGCGCTCGCACCGGCACCCTCAGCGCCGGGGCCTTGTCCATGGCACGGTCGGCTGCGCCCCAGGTGGCGCCGGCCAGCCAGCCCACCGCGAGCGCGCCCCTGGGCGGCGATGCGGGTGGCAACGCCCGCGGCGGCGCCCTGGGCCGCGGCACGGTGGTGTTCAGCCCCAGCATCCACATCGACAGCCGCACCGACCGCGCCGAGGTGATGCAGCTGGTGAACCGCAGCATGGAGGCGGCCCAGGCCCAGTTCCAGGAGCGCATGGAGCGCGGCGAGATCTGAGCGCCAGAGCCGCCCACGCAGCCCCCGCGCGCCCCCCTGCAAACGTGCGGCCCGGCTGAGCAGCATGCCCGGCCATGCCGTCCATCATCGACTGGCCGCCCGCCCTGCGCCCCGCCACGGTGGAGTGGAACCTCATCACGCCGCAGCGCCTGGCGCGCAGCGTGACGAGCGGCACCGTGCAGGCCAGCCCGCTGGGCCCGCCGCGCTGGGCCTTCACGGTGACGCCGGGCGTGCTGCGCCGCGATGAGGCCTACCGCTGGGAGGTGTTCATCGCCAGCCTTCGCGGCATGACCAACCGCACCCGCGCCTGGGACTGGCGGCGCGAGGCGCCGCTGGGCCCCGCCCCGGGCACGCCGGTGCTGGCCGCCGCGGCCAGCGGTACCAGCTGCCTCATCGGCGGCTGGGCGCCCAGCAGCTACCTCATGGCCGCGGGCAGCTGGCTGGGCATCAACGGCGAGCTCAAGCTGCTGGTGAACGACCTCACCAGCAACGCCAGCGGCCAGGCCACGGCCAACTTCGAGCCGCCGCTGCGCGCCACCGCGCCCGTGGGCACGCCCGTGGTGCTGGCCAAGCCCACGGCCATCTTCGTGATGACCAGCAGCAGCAGCGGCTTCAGCCAGAGCGGCGGCAGCGCGCCGCGCGGCGGCCCGCTGAGCTTCGAGGAGAGCTTCGGGTGAGCGTCGACGCCCAGCTGGCCAGCGGCTACGCGCCCGAGCTCGTGCTGGCCGAGCTGCACTTCAGCACCGGCGTGGCGCGCCTGAGCAACTGGCCGCACGCGTTGCCCTTTGGCGGCTACACCTGGGACGGCCTGGGCGGTCTGGCCGGCCTGAGCCCCGTCAAGAACAGCGAGCGCCTGGAGTACCCGGGCATGGACCTCATGCTCTACCCGGTGGCCGAGTCCATCCTGGCGCTGGTGCAGAGCGAAGACCCCAGCACCTACCGCGGCCGCGAGGTGAGCCTGTACCGCGCCCACCTGGACGACCAGCTGCGCCCCCTGGGCGAGCCCGAGCTGTACTGGTTTGGCCAGATGAGCCAGCCCCTCATCAACACGGGCGACGGCGAGGGCGACACCGGCAGCGTGGTGCTGCGCTGCGAGCCCTACGGCCGCGACAACCGCACGCAGCGCAGCCTGCGGCTCAACCACGCGCAGCACTCGGCGCGGCACCCGGGCGACACGTTCTTCAGCCGCATCGAAGACCTCACCGGCCGGCCCGTGCCCTGGCTGAGCCGCCGCTTCCAGGAGATATGAGGCCGTGGCCCAAGCACCGCAACGCCCCCGCGGTTGGCAGCGGCGCCTGCAGGCGCTGGTGGTGGCACGCCTGGCCCAGCCCTTCGGGTGGGGCGACAACGACTGCCTGGCCTTCGTGGCCGATGCGCTGCAGGCCATGCACGATGGCCGCGACGTGCTGGCCGAGGCGCGCCAGCCGCGCGCCAACCCGCGCGAGGCGCGCCGCGCGCTGCGCCAGGCCGGCGGGCTGCTGGCCGGCCTGGCGCGGGCCGGGCTCGAGCCCGTGGCACCCTCGCATGCGGTGCTGGGCGACGTGGTGCTGCTGCGGCCGGCAGGCCGCCGCCGCGAGCTGCTGGCCCTGTGCAACGGGCCCGACGCGCTGGCGCCCGGCCCGGTAGGGCTGCAGGTGCTGCCCATGGCGGCCGCCGTTCTGGCCTGGAGGCACTGAGCGATGCCAGCTGCCGCCGCCGCTGTTGCCACCTGGTGGGGCAGCCTCACCACCTTGCAGGCGGTCGTGGCCGTGGTGCAGATTGCCGCGGTGGCCTCTTCGGTGTACGGCGGCCTGCAGCAGCGCCGCAAGGCCAAGCGCGCCGCGGCCGAGCAGCGTGATGCCTTCAACGCGCAGCTCACCGACCGCACCGTCAACCTGCTGGGCGCCGACAACCCTTGGCCCGTGGTCTACGGCGAGGCCACCGTGGGGGCCAGCTTCGCGGCGCTGCTCACCAGCGGCGCGCGCGACGAGTTCAAGCACCTGGTGGCCGTGTGGGCCGCGCACGAGTGCGAAGGCATCCTGGACGTCCAGATCAACGGCGAGAGCATCGGCCCGCTGGACGAAAGCGGCTACGTCACGCCGGGCAGCCGCTGGTACCGCGAAGGCACCGAAGCCCGCGTGGAGTACGTGGTGCTGGCCACTGGCGGCACGCTCACGCTCAGCACCGACATCCAGAGCCTGGTGTCGGTGGCCATCGAGCAGGGCGGCTCGGGCGGCGACGGCGGGGTGGACCCCCAGCCCGTGCCCGTGCCCATCGAGGAATGCACCTTCGAGGACAACGTGGTCACGGTGCCTTCGGCCCTTGCCTCGGCCTACGTGGGCACCACCTTCATCGTCAACTACCTGAGCCGCGCCGACAGTGCGCTGGTGAGGGTGCGGCACCACCTGGGCCAGCCCGGCCAACTGGCCGACCCCGACCTGATCGCCACCGTGCCTGGCGATTGGGCGGCCAGTGACCGCGGCGAAGGCATCTGCTACAGCTGGTTCGAGCTCAACCTGCTGGAGCCTGAGTTCCAGGGCGGCCCGCCCCTGGTGACGGTGACGCTGCGCGGGAAGAAGCTGTACGACCCGCGCCTGGACAGCACCCAGCCCGGCGGCAGCGGGCCGCAGCGCTTTGAAGACCCCAGCACGCACACCTTCAGCCGCAACAACGCGCTGGCGATTGCCGACTTCCTGTGCGCCGAGTACGGCAAGCTGGCGCGCAAGCAGCACGTGAACTGGCCCAGCGTGATGGCCGCGGCCAACGACTGCGACGTGCCTGCCACCTACGGCAGCACCACCCAGCCGCTGTACACCTGCAACGGCCGGCTCGACACCAGCCAGGACCCCGACGCCACGCTGGAGGCGCTGTGCCAGAGCATGGCCGGCTTCGCCACGCTCAATGGCGGCTGGTACGTGCAGGCCGGCGCCTACAGCGCGCCGGTGATGGCGCTGACCGACGCCGACAACGCCGGCCCCATCGACCTGGTGCCCGTGCCCGGCATCATGGACGTGGCCAACGGGCTGCGGGGCCGCTTCTACGACCCCGAGCGCTACAACCAGCTGACCGACTACGTGCCCTACCAGAACGCCGGCTTCGTGGCGGTGGACAACGGCGTGGAGGCCTGGGACCAGCTGGACATGCCCTTCACCGACAGCCCGCTGCGCTGCCACCAGCTGGCGCGGGTGATGCTGGAGCGCTCGCGCGGCACTTCGCTGGCCTTCCCGGCGAAGCTGCGCGCGCTGCGCCTGCGCCCGGGCCAGCGGGTGACGCTGACGCTGGCCGGCCTGGGCATCGTCAACCAGGTGTTCCGCGTGACGAAGAAAGAGCACGCCAGCGGCGGCCCCGTGAAGCTGACGCTGGTGCAGGACGACCCGAGCTTCTACGACCTGGTGGACGCCCCGGCGCCGCTGGCCCTGCCGCTGGCACCGCGCGACGACCCCTTCAGGGTGCAGCCGGTGCAGAACCTGCAGGTGGCCACGGGCAGCGGCGCGCTGGAGGTTGACGCGAACGGCCAGGTGTTCGCCCGCGTGCTGCTGACCTTTGACGCCAGCACCGACGCGCTGGTGCTGAGCCGCGGTGCGCTGCAGGTGGAGTACCGCCGCCACAGCGACCCCGCCGACGAGTGGCTGCGCTTCCCTGAAGAGGCGGGCACCGCCACCAGCGTGCGGCTGAATCTGCGCGGCAACACGCTCTATGTGCTGCGGGTGCGGTGGCGCAACGCCATCGGTGTGCCGAGCGAGTGGCGCGTGCGCGCTGTGCTGACCGACGGTGACAGCGCGCCTGGGATGCAGCGCTTCACTGCCTATGTGGCGGGGCCGGTGATCTACAGCACGGTGACCTGATGAGCTTCTTCGGCGGCAGGCCCATCACGCGCACCTTCACGCCCGCCGTGTCCGGCGTGGTGGAGGTGAGCGTGATCTTCGACATGTGGTACGCCGGCTTCAGCGGCGCCTTCAACACCGCAGCGGCCTTCTGCGAGCAAGGCGGCGTCACCACCTACGGCCCGCGCGTGGGACCGCAGCCCGATGTGCTGCAGAGCATTCGCGTGCTGCACCAGTTTGCCGTGGTGGGCGGCAGCGAGGTGACGGTGGGCCTGGCCGCGTATGCGGGCGGCGTGCGGCGCATGGAGTTCGGCAACCTGTCGCTGCAGGCTGACTTCTACGCCGGGGCCACACTCAGCGCGCCGCCCACGCCATCGCCCGCGCCGCCGGCGCCGCCGCCGGGCCCTACGCCGAGCCCGCCGCCCGAGCCGCCGCCGCCACCACCACCGGAGCCGCCGGCCCCGCCGCCCGACACGCCGCCGGCCTAGCGCCTCAGATGCACAGCTCGGGCCGGGCCTTGCAGTCCACGGGGCCGGTGTCGCGGCGCGAGTCTTCCTCGTCGTCGCCATTGCCGCCGCAGGCGGCCAGCAGGGCGCAGAGCAGGGCGGCGAGCAGCAGGCGCGTGGCGGTGTTCATGCCGCCACGGTAGGAGGGCCGGGCGCGCGTTTCCAGTGAGGCGCGGGCGCGCGTTCATCCAGAACGCGCGAGCGCGCAGCGCGCTCAGCGGCGCAGCAGGGTGAGCAGGGCCAGCTGCTTCTCGGGCGGCATGCCGCTGAAGTGCATGAGCAGCGCGCGCTGGCTGCCCGAGAGAGCTGTGAACTGGATGGTGGGCGTGCCCTCGCCGCTCTTCACCACGGTGGCGTGCCCGGGCTCGGGGAGCGATCGGCGCAGGCGCTCAACGATCTCGGAGGTCAGGCTCTTGCCCAGCACAGCCGCTTCGCGTTCGAGTGCCTCGCGCAGGTCAAGCGGCAGCCGCAGCGAAAGCGGCGGGATGTCCCGCACGCGCTCGCCTTCGGGTTTGCGTGGTCGTGCCATGGCCGTGAGTTTAGTCATGCGGGGTATTGCATTCTGTGAATGCACAAGCTATCGTGATGCCACGTAACACCACGGCGTGACGCCCCGAAATGAAGACCACCAAAGACACCACCCTGACGCTCAAGGTGCCGACCAGCCTGATCAAGCGGCTGGACAAGGCTGCCCAGCAGGGCGCGAGGAATCGCAGCGCGGAAGTGCGTGCCCGGCTTGAGCGCTCGCTGGTGGAGATGCCCATCTTCACTGGCCAGACCCGCAGCCCCGGCAGCTGAAGGATTACCCCATGTGCGTGATTCACGTAACGGGCTGCAAAAGGTCGACGCATGCCGCAAGTCTGCGGTGCGCCGCGGCCCTGCGCCACTGAGCGAGGCGCTCCATGTCATTCAAGTCATCGAACAACGCACTGCGCCGCCGGCTGGCGCCCGATGTGTTCCAGGCCTTCCGCGAGCTGGTGTACCTCGTGGGCGTGGAGCGCCTTGCGCCGCTGATGGGCTACCGCCCGGGCACCCTCTACAACAAGGCCGACGCCAGCGACGACAGCCACAACCAGCCGACGCTGCGCGACGTGATGCTGGTGACGCAGATCAGCGGCGACACCCGCGTGCTCGACGCGATGGACGAGACCTTCGGCCGCGCGGCGTACGACTGCAACCAGCACGTCACCGTCAGCGACGAGGCGCTGCTCGAGCTGCTGGCCAATCTGGGCGCCGAGACCGGCGATTTCCACCGCGAGCTGGCCGCGGGCCTGAAGCAGCGCCGCTTCACCGAGGAGCAGCTGGCGCGCATCCGCGGCGAGGCGTTCGAGTTGGTGAGCGCGCTCATGACGCTGGTGCACCGGCTCGAGGGCTACGTCGATGAGGCCTGAAGGCCCGCCCCGCCACGGCTTGAGCCTGGCTGGCCAGTTCACACCACCGGCCGGCCAGGCCGTGGGCGGCGCCGCGGTGGTGCAGCGGCTGCTCTTCTTCTTCGGCCCCGCGCTGCACCAGCGACTGAAGGAGCAAACCCATGCCGCCGCCCGCCCAACTGGCCCTGCCGCTGCCCCCGGTGGAGCCGCCGCCCCAGGCCATCGACGCGTGGGTGGTGCGCCAGTGGCGCATGCGCCCGCACCTGCACCGGCTGTACCCCAGCCCGGCCGCGCTGCTGGGCGAGCCCGAGGCCGCGCAGCGCTGGCGCTTGTGCGCCCGGCTGGCCCTGCTGGCGCGGCAGCGCCGGCGCCGCTAATCCCCCAACACCAAGACCAGGAGCCGCGGCCGTGAGAGCCGCCACCTGGCTGCAGGCCACCGCCATTGCCGCCGCCTGGCTGGTGGGCGGGGCCCTGCTCGACCAACAACCGCCAACCGACACCAAGGAGTCCGCCCATGACCGCCCCCATGCTGAGGCGCTACCTCACGGAGCCCGAGCAGCAGCAGCTGCTGCGCGCCGCCCGCAACACCCACTGCCCGCTGGCCCAGCGCGACTACTGGTGGATGCGCCTGCTGATCGAGACGGGCGCCCGCATCGATGAGTTCAGCCGCTGGAGCGCGGCGCAGGCCGAGCAGGCCCTGCAGCACGGCTGGCTCGTCTCGCTGCCCAGCCAGCGCAAGGGCAAGAAGCGCGGCCTGGAGTACCTGGTGACGCAGAGCGTGCGCGAGTGCCTTGAGCAGCTGCTGCGCCTGCAGCGCGAAGAGGCCGCCACCACGGCGCTGCCGCGCGAGGCCCAGCCGCTGGTGTGGGGCCGCGACGGCACGGCCCTCTCTGTGCGCAGCTACCAGGCCCGCATGGTGATGTGGAGCCAGCGCGCCGGCCTGCCGTTCCGCGCCACGCCGCACTGGCTGCGCCACACCCGGGGCGTGAACATCATCCGCCGCAGCCGATCGAACAACCCCACCAAGGTGGTGCAGCAGGCCCTGGGCCACGCATCGCTGGCCAGCACCGGCATCTACACCGGCATGCTGCGCGAGGAGTACACCGCGGCGCTGCACAACGTGGACGGCGCCCGCTTGCCCAAGCGCGTGGCCATGCGCCTGGCCCTGGCCAACCAGCCGCAGCCGGGGGCCGCATGAGCTGGCGCGTGACCCACGTGGACCACGCCCAGCGCCGCCGGCAGGTGGAGCTGCAGTGCGCGGCGCGCAGCGCGGCCGAGGCCATGGTGGTGCTGATGTACGGCACGCCGGCCTACCTGGCGGCCGTGCGCGTGGCCGACGGCGCGCCGGCCGAGCCGTGCATCACACCCTGCATGGCGGAGTTCGAGCGCTGCGTGCTGCTGGCCGAGCGGGTGCGCCGCCTGCGGCACCGGGCTGCGCAGATCCGCGCAGGCAGCGCGGTGTACGTGATGACGCTGGCTGAGCTCGAGGCCGCCGCGCGCCGCTGCGAGGCCGAGCTTCGCGCCGCCGCCGACACGGCGCTGAGCCAGGGCGAGCCGTGCAACGGCGCCTGCAAGCGCTACGGCACCTGCCGGTGCGATGAGCGGGTGGCGTCATGAGCACCGGCAACAAGCGCTACGGCGACCGCTGGGTGTTCGGGCCCCTCAACTGCGCCACGGGTGCGCACCAGCCCTTCAGCGACCAGGTGCAGCTCGAGGCCTGCAGCTCGTTCACCACGGACTACGCGGTGACCTTCTCGGCGCTCGGCGCGCTGGACGCGCCCGACACCATCCCATCGGGCGGCATCCGCGCGATGGACTTCTCGGGCGCCAACGGCAGCTGCATGCTGGTGTCGCACGTGTGGCGCGAAAGGCATGCCCGATGAACGCCTACCTCGTGATCGTGCTGCTGCTGGTGCCCCCCAGCCAGGGCCGCCAGCCCATCGAGGCCGAGCTGCACCGCGAGGTGATTGCCGCCAGCAGCCTGGCGGTGTGCGAGCGCCACGCCGAGCGCCTGGCGCGCGAGCAGCGAGAGAAGCACGCCGAGCTGCTGGCCCGCACCCGCAGCCGCGCCGTGGGCCACTGCCAGCCCCTGCGCACGGAGCCGTCGGCATGAGCAGCACCGCCGTCATCTCCATGCCCGCCGACGCCATCGAGTGGGGCGAGGTTCAGCCGCACCCGGCGGGCTGCAGCCAGGTGGCCACCGTCTACGTGGCCGGCCGCGTGGCGGCGCACGTCACCGTCACCTGGCCCACCTGCCCGCCGCAGCTGCCCGTGGCCTGCGCCTTCATGCCGCGCCAGGCCGGCGCCACCGACTGACCCCTTCCACCTCGAGGGCCCCATGCTGAACACCAAGTTCATCCGCCACAAGGTCCGCGGCTTCGTGCTGTGGGACGCCATCACCGAGATCTCGCACCTGGACATGGTGCAGCGCCTGGGCTTTGCCGAGCACGATGTGCACAGCGCCGGCTTCGTGGGCGTGGACGCCACCGGCCAGCCCTACTGCACCGGCCACAGCGGCAGCCTGAACCTGGGCAGCACCGCGGCCGACACGCCCGCGCTGCGCCGCCAGCTGGGCCTGCCGGCGCCGCAGGCGGCGGCCGTGCGCCTGCACTCCACCATCGTGCTGGGCGGAGGTGCCGCCGCATGAGCAGCCCCTTTGCCCGCGCCGTGGTGCAGCTGCTGGCTCTGGCCGGCGGATGGGTGCCGCGCACGCGCATCGAGCACGAGCTGCGCCGCTTTCCGGGCCAGCTTGACGACGAGCTCGTGCTGCTGGTGTCTGCCGGCAGCGTACGGCTCAACCCCCGTGGCGAGCTGTACTGCCTGGCCGGCAGCCCGCTGGCGCGCCGCGCGCTGCAACGCCTGGCCCAGCGCGGCCCCGAGCACCACCGCGAGCTGCTGATGGCCCCCAGCGACGACGGCGAGCACATGCGCGTGGCCCTGGCCGTGCGGCTGCCGGCGCCAGCCGCAGGGCAGGGCGCCCAGGCGGAGGCCCCCGAGCTGGTGATGGCCGAGTTCGAGATCCCCCACCACAAGGGGTGCCCAGACAAGGCCCAGGACATCGCCACCTTCGCGGCCAAGCTGCTGCCTGTGCTGGGTGCACCCGTGGTGGTGCCCGCCGACGAGGTGGTGGCATGAGCGCCGTCAGCCGCACCCCGGGCTCCTGGGCCAGAAACGGCCGGCGCGTCGAGTCCGCCAAGGAGCACGGCTGGGCCAACGACGGCTGGGTGATCGCTACCTGCGAGGGCCCCGATGCCGAGGCCAACGCTGCGCTGATCGCGGCGGCCCCGGACATCGAGGAGGCCGCCAAGTACGCGCTGCAGGTGCTCAACCGCGGCGCCGGCAAGCAGGCCCGGCTGCGCGCCATTGAGCGCCTGCAGGCTGCCCTGGCCATGGCGCAGGAAGGGCAGGGCTGATGTACCGCGAGAACAGGAAGGGCCGCGAGCAGCGCGCCCCGCTGCTGGTGAACTGCGCCGCCGTCGGCTGCGTGGCCCAGACGCACGCCCCGCTGCTGATGTGCGTGGACCACTGGCGCCGCGTGCCGGCGGCCATCCGCCGCCAGGTGTGGGCCGCGTGGAAGCGCATCGGCAAGGAGCCCGGCGCGCGCGAGACGCACGCCAAGGCCGTGCAGGCCGCCATCGAGGCCGTGCACGGCAAGGCCCTGGCCAAGAAGGCCCAGCGCGACGCCGGCACCGGCGACCTCTTCAGCAGCAGCTAGGCCCCCGGGCCCACCTCCCTGGCAGTACCCCCGAAGAACAACACCGCCCACCGCGGCGGCACGGCATGACACCCCCCAGCAAACCCAGCCTGGCCGAAGAGCTGAACAAAGGCGTTGACTGCGAAGACCTGGCGCTGCGCCTGGGCCTCGAGCGGCCCGATGGCCGCGGCAACTTCCGCAACCCGCACACCGGCCCCAAGGCCGGCGGCCGCGCGCACAGCCCCACGCTGAGCACCTACCGCGACAAGGGCGGCCGCAGCCGCTGGATGGACCACCGCGAGGGCAGCGGCGGCGGCCCCATCGACCTGTACCAGCTGGTGAAGTCCTGCGACGACGGCACCGCCATCCGCGAGCTGGCCGAGATGTACCCCCACGTGGCCGCCCGCGCCCGCCCGGCCCAGGCCGCGGCCGGCGCCGCCCAGGCCGGCCCGCGCCCCGAGCGCAGCCGCGCCGAGTGGATCGCCGACAAGTGCCTGGCCGGCATCCGCAGCCCGGCCAACCTGCAGGCGGTGATGGACTACCTCACCGGCCGCGGCCTCACCGAGCGTGCCGTGCAGACGGCCATCGACCGCCACGCCATCGGCTTCAACGACTACACCAGCACCACGGTGGCCGCGGGCGAGGCCGGCCACGGCGGCCCGGGCGTGGCCTTCATCGTGCGGCACCCCAGCACCGGCCAGGTGCTGGCGGTGGAGACGCGCTACTTCGACGCCCAGCTCAACGGCGGCCAGAAGACCAGCACCCAGGGCGAGAAGAACGGCGCGCCCTGGGCCGCCGACTGGAAGCGCTTTGCCGCCGCCCGCACGGTGGTGGTGTGCGAGAGCGCCATCAACGCCCTGAGCGTGGACAGCTGCAACCTGGCCGGCGTGGTGGGCTTCAGCCTGCAGGGCGCCGGCAACGCCCGCAACTGCGACTGGCGGCTGATGCTGGGCAAGCGCGTGGTGCTGGGCTTCGACAACGACGAGCCCGAGGCCAGCGGCAAGCTGGCCGGCTACTGCCCCGGCACCTACTACGCCTGGCAGGCGCACGAGGCGCTGGTGGCGCTGGACATCCCCGCGCTGATGCTGGACCAGGACGACTGGACCGACGACGACGAAGAGCCCATCAACGACCTGAACGACCTGCTGCAGGCCCGGGGCGTGGAGGGCCTGAGCGCCGCGCTCAAGAAGCTGGAGCCCTGGCTGATACCCGGCATGCACGGCAAGGGCGGCAAGGGCAAGCCGCGCATCTGGCTGCCCGCGCACGACTTCAGCGTGTACTGGAAGTACCGCGTGCGCGAGGACTTCACCAGCTACGTCGACAAGTACAAGAAGAACGAGGAGACCGGCCAGGAGGACTTCGAGCTCTCCAACGTGTGCGGCTTCCGCGTGGCGGCCGTGAGCCGCATTCGCGTGGCCAGCGCCATGAGCATGATGACCGGGGACAAGGACCTCTCCCCCCGCACGCTGTACGCACTGACGGTGCAGGTGCCCCGCGAGAGCGACACCATGCTGCGCCGCGTGGTTGAAGACGACCAGGTGCACAACCTGGACGTGTGGAAGAAGTTCGGCCCCGTCTACAGACCGGCGGCATTCAGCCGGCTGCTCAACATCATGGAGCGGGCGGCCGACCTGGGCGCGCGTGACGCCATCAACTTCGTGGGCCTGGCCTGGAAGCGTGGCACCTTGGTGGTGAACGAGGCGCGCGACTGCTACTTCAAAGACCCATCTCAGCAGTGCCCGTACTGGAACCTGGTGTTCCCCAGCGGCACGCGCGAGACCGCGGCCGAGATCGTCGACGCCTACCAGCAGACCTTCGGCGGCAACAACGCCGCGATGGTGCTGGTGTGGGCGCTGGGCGCGCACCTGAAGGCCTTCATCGGCTACTGGCCGCACTTCGCGCTGCAGGCTGAAAAGGGTGTGGGCAAGGGCGTGTTCAGCAACCGCCTGTCGCGCACGGTGGGGCTGCAGATGTTCAGCCGCCAGACCATGCAGACCGAGTTCCGCATCCTGGGCAGCGTGAGCTTCACCAGCCAGCCCGTGGGCTGGGGCGAGATCAGCGCCAACAAGAAGGACGTGCTGGCCAAGGCCATGCACACGCTGCAGGAGTGCTACCAGTACGAGTACAGCACGCGCGGCACGGAGAAGAAGGAGTTCCTGGTGTGCGCGCCGGTGCTGCTGGTGGGCGAAGAGGTGGACGCCAAGACGCTGCTGGGCAAGATGGTGAGCAACCAGATGACGCTGGCCAACCGGGGGCCCGAGATGCCCGCCAACCTGCCGGTGTTCCCGGTGCGGCAGTGGCTGGAGTTTCTGGCGGCCACGCCCAAGGAGAAGGTGCTCGAGCTGCACGCTGAAGCGCGCGAAGCCATGGCAGCGAGCTGCTCTGCCAAGCGCGAGGACGCGGGTGCCCAGCGCATGCTGAACAACTACGCCGCGATGCGCACCGCCTGGACGCTGCTGTGCGACTTTGCGGGGCTCTCGCTCGGCGCGGGCAACTTCCTGCGCGACCTGACGGCGCAGATGAACGCCCACATCAAGGAAAGCACCAGCGACCGCCAGCCCTGGGTGTGGATCCTGGAGACGCTGCTCAGCGAGATCAGCGCCGGCAAGTTCCGCCACCCCTTCGCGTTCAAGCAGATCGACGAGGAAGAGGTGCTTTGCGTGCGCACCAGCCACGTGATGGACCACATGGGCCGCGAGCAAAGCCTGCGCGAGTTCTTCGACCACCTGCCCGTGAAGAGCGATCGGGTCTTCAAGGCCCAGCTCAAGGCCGCCGGTGTGCTGGCGGATGAAGACATCGAGTGCACCGTCCACGGCAAGCGCGTAGGCCACATGGTGGCCTTGAGCTTGCCAGCCCTGGGGCAGTACGGCCTGTACGCCGTGGTGCCCACCAATCTTGACCCCACCCAACCGGAGTGACAACCGCCATGACGCACCCGACCGACCACCCCCAAGAGACGGCCACCGAAGCGGTGCCCGCCACCCCCACCCCCCTGGGCCATGCCATGGCCCTGCTGGACATGCTGGAGCCCAGCCAGCTGGAGGCCATGGCCGCCATGCTGGCGCCGCACGACGCGCACACCCGCCTGGAGCTGCTGGTGTGGCACGCCGCGCCCGGCCCGCGCCTGCCCGACGCCGACGCCACCGTGCTGTGCCAGCTGGAGGCCGACGACGAGGACTGCTGGCCCGGCTACTGGGACGGCGAGCGCTGGATGAGCGCGGAGGGCTTCCCCTTCGCCAGCCGCGTGGTGGCCTGGAGCGAGCCGCGTGGGGTGAAGCCGTGACGGCGACCTTTGCCATCAACACGGCGCCCGAGGTGGCAGCCCGCATCGAGGCCTGGCTGAAGCACCGCGAGAGCGTGCGCGACAACCGCGCGCGGCTCGGGCTTGTCGGCTACGCCTATCTGGCCGCGATGCTGGTGCAGAAGCCTGCGACCACGGTGGGCCTGATGCAGCGGGCCTCAATGGGGCACGTGGCCGCGTACCGCTTTCTCGGCACTCTGCAGGCCTTGCGCTACGCCCACGTGGCGGGCTGGGAGCTGGAGCCGCGGCGCACCGCGAAGCCGCTGCTGGCCTTTGGCCCGGGCGACGACGCGCCCCCGCCGGCGCTGCGGCCGAACGGCCGCCCCGTGGAAGCGGTGCGCTTGCCTGCCCGCCAGCTGTGCCCGAGCGTGCTGCACTTCGTGCAGCTGCTGCGCTGCATCGAGACGCCGGCCTGCATACCCGAGCTGATGGACAGCACCGGCCTGCACCGAGACCAGATCACCGATTGCCTGGAGACCCTGGTGCAGCTGCAGCTGGCCCATGTGCCCCTGTGGGCCCGCCGGCGCCACCGCGGTGCCCGGGTGAAGTTCTTCAAGCTGGGCCCCGGACGGAATGTGGCGCCTCCTTCCACTTCTAGGCATGCACCACGGGTACAGCGGCAGCGGCGGCGGCGCAGCAACGGGTTCATCCACGATGTGACGCAGCACCTGGCGGCAGCGGGGCACGTGTCGGCGTGTGGGGGTGCGGCATGAGCGCCTGGGAACACCTGGCCGCGCTGGCCTTCATCTTCCTGGCCTTCACGGGCTTGTTCACGCTGCTCTTCTCCCTGGGCCGCGCCGTGGCCCGCCGCCTGAAGCTCCGCGTGGAGTTCCGCCCCGACGAGCCGGCCACCCCGCCGCCGCAGCCCGCTGCGGCGCCCGCCTGGCGCGCCATGGTGGGCGGCCAGCGCCTCGAGCTGGGCGGCTCGGGCTTCGCCATCACCTTCGACCCCAACGCGCCGGTGCAGTGGGCCTACAGCCTGTGGACGCCCGAGTCGGCCGTGGTGGCCTGCGGCGGCAACCTGCAGGCCCTCAAGGCGCTGGGCCTGCAGATGGCCAGCGACCGGGCCGAGTTCAAGCCCGAGCCGATGCCCGAGCTGCCCTGGCAGCGCAGCGGCACTGGCGTGAGGAGCACCGCAGCATGAAGACCGTTCGCAAGACCCTGCTGCACCTGTTCGGCGCCATGGGTGGCGGCGCGCTGGGGTTCAAGCGCGCCCGGGTGGAGGTAGCCGGCATGCAGGGCGAGTGGGAGTGCCTGGGCTCCATCGACGTCGACGCCAAGGCCAACCGCGTGTTCGCCCGCCGCCTGGGCGTGCCGGCGCTCGACCTGGACCTGGCCAGCCGCGAGCAGTACATCGCCATCCACGGCGGCCGGCAGCCGCCCGAGGGCTGGCGCGAGGCCACGCCGGCCGACCTGCGCACCTACTGCCGCGGCATCCGCCCGGACTGCATCTTCCTGAGCGCGCCGTGCAAGGGCTTCAGCGGCCTGCTGCCCGAGGCCAAGAGCGTGAGCCCGAAGTACGCCGCCATGAACCAGCTGGCGCAGCGCGCGCTGTGGCTGGTGCTCGAGGCGTGGCCCGACGACCCGGTGCCGCTGATCCTGTTCGAGAACGTGCCGCGGCTGCTGACGCGCGGCCGGCCCTTCGTGGACCAGACCATCGGCATGCTGCACGCCTATGGCTACCTGACGGCCGAGACCGTGCACGACTGCGGCGAGCTCGGCGGCCTGGGCCAGAGCCGCAAGCGCTGCCTGATCGTGGCGCGGCACCCGGAGAAGGTGCCCAACTTCCTGTACGAGCCGCCGAAGCGCCCGCTGCGCAGCGTGGGCGACGTCATCGGCCGCCTGTGGCTGCCCGGCGACGAGGCCGCCGGCCCGCTGCACCGCGTGCCGCGGCTGCAGTGGAAGACCTGGGTGCGCCTGGCCTTCGTGGAGGCCGGCAGCGACTGGCGCAGCCTGAACCGCCTGGCGGTAGAGAACGGGCATCTGAGGGACTACCTCATCGTGCCCGAGGCGCACCGCGGCGGCGCCACCGCAGCCGACCCGCGCTTCGAGCCCAGCGCCGCCTGGCACGACGGCCACGCCTACGGCGTGCGGGCCTGGGCCGAGAGCAGCGCCACCGTGACGGCCAAGCTCGCCCCGGGCAGCGGCTACGGCAGCGTGGCCGACCCGCGCACCGGCCTGAAGCACAACAACTGCTTCCGGGTGGTGCCCTTCGGCGAGCACGCCGGCACCGTGACGGGCGGCACCGGGCCCAGCGCCGGCGGCCAGGCCGTGGCCGACCCGCGCCAGGCGGGCGCCGCCTTCGCCAAGTACGCCGTGGCCGGCTGGCAGCGGCCCAGCGGCACGGTGATCAGCGGCAGCACCACGGGGCAGGGCGCCTTCGCCGTGGCCGACCCCCGCGCCGGCATGCACCCCCAGCGGAGTGCCTACCTCACGGGCGGCCACTACGGCGTCACCCGCTGGGGCGACAGCAGCGGCGCGGTGAGCGCCAGCGCCTGCCACGACAACGGGCCCTGGTCCGTGGCCGACCCGCGGCCGATGCCGGCGCCCGACGAGCAGCTGGTGTGCCTGATCCGCAGCCTGGATGGCACCTGGCACCGGCCCTTCACCACGCTGGAGCTGGCGGCACTGCAGAGCCTGTTCGACCCCGAGGACCCGGCCGACGTGCTGGCCTTCACGGGCGCGATGACGGCTGACACCCAGAGCGACAGCCAGCACCGCGAGTGGATCGGCAACGCCGTGCCGCCCGATGCGGCCGAGGCGGTGGCCGGCGAGATCCTGCGCACGCTGCTGCTGGCCGACGCGGGGGAGACCTTCAGCCTTTCGGCGGCATCCATCTGGGTGCGGCCTTACGTGGCAGCGCTGCAGCTGGCGCGCGCCGACAGCCCGACAGGAGCCAATCGATGAGACAACGCAGGAAGACAGCCGCGCACATCGTGCGCATCGACAGCGACACCACCCACGGCTACCAGGCCCGGGTGGCCGTCACCGGCAGCCGGCACGGGCTGAACATGCTTTGCAGCGACAGCATCCACGGCGGGCCCACCAAGGCGCGCATGGCCGCCCAGGCGGCGCTGCGGCTGCTGAAGCTCCAGGCGCTGGTGATGGAGCGGCAGCGCGTGGCGCGCGAGCTGCGGGGGCGGCCGTTGGTGCGGTGGGGTGCAGCATGAAGATGGCCAAGGCTTCCCAGGCAGACCTGGACATGGGCGCCGATCTCTGCGCCGCCTTCAGCACCCTGACCGACCGCTGGTGCCCGACGATGCCAGAGCCGGTGCAGCGCGTGCGCGAGGGCTGGGAGATCGAGCACTTCGACAGCGACAACGACGAGCAGTGCGGCCGCGCGCTGCGGCACCTGCTGGGCATCGTGGAGCGCGGTAGCCTGTTCCGCGTGGTGATGGGCATGTCGGTGGTGCTGGACCCGCGCAACCAGTGCGTGGACTCAGCTGCCGACGTGCTGGAGCACCACCCGCTCACCAAGGCGGGCCGCGCGGCCGCAACGGCCAGGCCGCTGGAGGAGTGGCGCGAGGAGATGGGCCCGGCGCTGTGGTGGCGGTTCCCCATCAACGAGGCGCCCTGGATCGGCAGTCCGATCGATGACGAGTGGCCGCACTACCACACGCACTTCACGCCGCTGGTGGTGCCGGTGGAGCCGAAGGCCGAGGGAGGCGGGTGATGGCAAGGGTTCTGGACCCCTGCAGCGGCAGCCGGATGATGTGGTTTGACCGTGGCCACCCGGACGCGGTGTTCGGCGACCAGCGCAGCGAGACGTTGACCGTGACCGACCGCAGCCACGGCAAGCAGGAAGGCACGCGCACGCTGACGGTGTGCCCCGACCTGCTCATGGACTTCCGCGCGCTTCCGTTTGCAGATGGAACGTTCCGGCTGGTGGCGTTTGACCCGCCGCACCTGGTGCGCGCCGGCCCGCGCTCGTGGCTGGCCGCCAAGTACGGCAAGCTGGGCCAGGACTGGCGCGAAGACCTGCGCCAGGGATTCATCGAGTGCTTCCGTGTGCTGCACCCAGATGGCGTGCTGGTGTTCAAGTGGAACGAGACACAGGTGAAGCTCTCGCAGGTGCTGGCGCTAACGCCGCACCAGCCACTGTTCGGCAACACCAGCGGCAAGAAGGCCGGCACGCACTGGCTGGTGTTCATGAAGCCGGCGAAGGAATGAGCATGCGCGAGCGCCCGATCCCCTTCAGCGGCCCGATGGTGCGCGCGATCCTGACCGGCACGAAGACGCAGACGCGGCGAGCCGTGAAGGGCTGGCAGCTTGAGTGGCTGGAGCCGTCGATCAGCTTCAGCCCGGAGTACGTCGCGCTGCCAGAGAACGGCGCGTGCCCCTACGGCCAGCCCGGCGACCGGCTGTGGGTGCGCGAGGCTTGGCGGACGGTCAAGGAAGCCGACGACACGCCGCCGCGCGACATGGATGCAGCCTACCGGCTCTGGTACGAAGCCGACGCGCATGCCGACCACCACGCGCACCAGCTCGGCTACGGGCGCTACCGGCCGCCGATGTTCATGCCCCGCTGGGCCAGCCGCATCACCCTCGAAGTCACGGGCGTGCGCGTCGAGCGGCTGCAGGACATCAGCGAGGCGGATGCGGTCGCTGAGGGCGCGCCGTCGGCCGACCTTGCCAGCGGGCGGGAGTGCATCTTCCCGCACCAAGGCACGCACCGCTGGGGCTTCCAACTGCTGTGGGAGTCCATCAACGGCCCCGGCTCCTGGGACGAGAACCCGTGGGTGTGGGTGGTCGAGTTCCGGGGATGGCTTCGATCAAGGCCGCCCGCTTGAGCCTTGATCCTCCAGCACTTGGCCCTCAGTGCCCAGGCAATGTGGGTTCCCCGTAGGGACGAACTCGAAGATCTGCCGACCGATGCGGTGCATCGGAACTTCCACCAGGAACTTGCGCGACTGCTGGGCCTTCTTCAGCAGCTCCTTGCCTTCGAGGTCGAGCGCCTTGTAAGGGAATCTGGAGGTCGCCCTTACGGTGATAGGCGGCTCGGCGTCGAACCGGAACCTCACATGGCAAGGGTTAAGCGACTCCCCGCAATCCAGGATGCCGTCACTCAAGAGCAGGCCGACCCCAGCGCCAGGGATGTCGGCGTACCCCAGCAGGAGCGTGACGCTGTGGAATGGGGCAGGCAGTTCGCGCTTGCCACTTTCGATGCCGATCGCTCGGATGGTCCTGTCATTCATCCGGTCCACCTGAGAGCGGCACTGCCAGGCGTTCCCAGTAGCGTCTGTTGCGCTCTGCGCCTGTGCAGCCACCGCCGCAAGAACGAGAAGGCCGGAGACTGCTTTGTGTGTGCTCAAGATGTCCTCGTCTCGGTTGACTTTGCTTCGCAGGCAAGCCTAACGCCTAACTGCGATACCTTTTTGGTGGCTCATGGCGTGAGCCACCCCTCCCGGATGCGTGGCCTGCGCCTGCGGGCTTTCTAGGGATTGGAGCCGCCGGCTCTACTGATCGGCATAACCACCAAGCCGCAGGGAGCGCCGCACCGTGACCATCACCATCGAACCCGACGTACCGTTGCACCTTGAAGCCCATGTGGCCGCGGTGCACACCGGCCTGCAGGCCGTGCTCGACCTGCTGGGCGAAGACCCCGGCGACCGCGCGGTAAAGGCCGCCAGTGTGCGCGCGCTGCTGCTGCCGCTGGCCGACGAGGCGCGCCAGGCCGAGCCGCTGGCGCGCATGCTGGCCAATCTGCCGTAGCGGCCGGGCAGGGCGGGCGGCCGGTGTGTCCGGCCCCCGGCGCCCCCCTGCCAATGTCGCGCCCGGGCGCGCAAAGTGCCCGGCACCATGCCCAAGGATTGGTCCGCCGAGCTCAGCACCGTCACCTTCATGTGCAAGGTGTGCCGCCACACCTGGGAGGACAAGCCCGACCTGGTGGAGCCCAACCCCGAGGCGCCGCACCACCCGTACAGCTACTTCGGCCACTGCCCGCAATGTGAGGCGCAGAACCAGCCGCAGGCGCCGTGGGAGATTGGCCTGCTCAAGGCGCACCAGCACGCCACGGGCCCCCGCACCCCCGAGGGCGTTGCCGCCACCACGGCCAACCTGGCCGGGCACCCCACGCCCGAAGAGGCGCTGCGCACGCGCTTCAACGCCATGAAGCACGGCATGCACGCGCGCACGGCAACCTACTTCCCGGCCAAGCCCGACGGCTACGAGCACTGCAAGCGCTGCACGGTGGACCGTGACTACTGCGCCGCCCAGCCCGCGTGCGTGAAGCAGGTGGAGCTGTTCATGCTGCACCACGCCGCCTTCGAGCAGCGCGACCCCAAGGTGCTGGGCCGCGTGCACAGCGACCTGCACGCCGCGCTGGTGGCCACGCTGCAGCTGTGCCTGCAGCAGGTGCTGGGCGACGGCGTGGTGATCAAGACGCCCAAGGTGCAGGTGTTCGAGGGCGAGAGCGTCACCCTGAAGTGGATGGACGCGCAGGGTGAAGAGCACACCGTGTATGAGTACATGGCGAACCCGGTGTTCAAGCCGCTCACGGACCTGATCAGCCGCCTGGGCCTGAGCCTGCAAGACCTGGGCATGACGCAGCAGGCCGGCGACGAGCAGGACGCCGCCATGCGCGGCCGCCTGGCCGGCGCGGGCCAGGGCGCGCAGGACGCGCTGGCCAGCTACGCCGACCGCATGGCCACGGCCATGGAGCGGCTGGGCAAGGTGATGGGCGAGGCCCGCGCCGAGGCCGATGCCGACCCCGTGCTGCTGGAGCACGAGGCCGCCACTGGCGAGCGCCCGGCCGTGCCAGGCGCGGCAGCTTGAGCGGGGCCCAGCCATGCGCGTGAGCGCCGCCGAGCGCGTGGAGCACGCCAGCGTGGCGGAGCAGGAGATCCAGCGCTTCGCCCAGCCCGACCCACGCACGGGGCTCCGCCCGCACGCGCTGTGGCACAAGCACGTGCACAACGTGGAGCTGGACCCGGTGCAGGTGCTGAAGATGCTGGAGATGGACCAGCACCGCAACACGGTGGACTTCAGCTGCCGCCGCACGGGCAAGACCAGCGTGAAGGAGATGTACAACCTGGAGCGCCTGGCCACCGAGCCCTACCAGGAGTGCGGCATCGTGGCGCCGCGCATGCAGCAGAGCCAGAACAACCTGGACTACATGCTGGAGGCCATCCGCCGCAGCCCCATGCTGGGCGCCTACGTGGCCTACAAGCAGGGCCGGCCGCAGCTCAAGGACACGGGCTTCGAGTTCGCCAACCACTCCAAGGGCGGTGCCTACGGCATCATGAGCCAGATCGATGGTGACAGCATCACCATCGCCAGCCTCGAAGAGACGGACGACATGCCGCAGGAGCGGCTGCTGAGCCGCTTTCTGCCGATGCTGGGCGCGGCGCGGCGCCTGGGCGTGGATGCCGGCGTGGCCAAGTTCAAGCCCGAGATCCGCATCAGCGGGGTGTTCAAGGGCGCCGGGGTGCTGCAGCGGCTGCTGAACACGGGCGAGTACAAGACGCTCACCACGGTGGACGTGCACCTGGGCCTGAAGCTGGGCGTGCTCGACGCAGCCTGGGCCGACAGCATGCGCAAGCAGCTGCCCGCGGAGGAGTACATCCGCCAGTTCCTGTGCCGCAACATCCAGGCGCGCAACTGGATCTGGGAAGAGCACCTGCAGCGCGCGCTGGCGGTGGGCCTGGAAGCCGGGCTCGAGCGCGCCGGGCCGCTGCCGGGCGAGCGCTACAAGCGCCGCGGGCTGGTGAGCTTCGGCTACGACCACACCGGCCATGGCGAGCGGCCCGAGGCCAGCAAGAGCGCCCTGGTGGTGGCCGAGACCTTCGGCAACTGGGTGACCTTCCCGTTCGTGAAGTGGTGGCCGGCCGGTACCAGCGACCAGGCCCTGCGCCGCGACCTGGTGGCGCTGTGGGGCTACTTCCGCCCCGACTACGCCATCGGCGACGCCTACGGCGTGGGCATGCTCACCGCGGTGAACGACGACCTGTACTCGCAGGGCCTCACGCACGTGAACCGCGAGACGGTGGCCGACGGGCAGAGCACCGCCAGCGCCTGGGCGGGCTGGGCCTTCAGCCCCATGCGCTTTGAAGGCATGACGAAGCACGTGATGGCCAGCGCGGTGCGCGAGATCTTCCACCACGGCCGCGCGGCGGTGCCCTACATCGACATGGGCTGGGCCGGCGAGGCCGAAGAGTGGGTGGCCTTCATGCGCCAGATGCGCAACATGAAGGCGGTGCCCACGCGGGCCAGCTACAGCAGCTTCGTGATGGCCGACCAGAAGGTGGGCGACGACTTCTTCGACGCCACGTGCGCAGCCGTGTACGCGCTGCTGACGCGGGGCCTGGAAGACACCCCGGCGGTGATGCAGACGCGGCGGATGTCGCGCGAGCAGCTGCTGGCCGACGGCGGGGCCGGACGGCCCGCGCTGGCATGACGACGAGGAGGTGGCGGTGAGCTACTGGAAGACGCTGGCCGGGGCAACCGGCAACCTGATGCGCACGGCCCTGGCGCCGCTGTACGGCCGCCCCACTGGCGAGCGGGGCAGCCGCACGCCGGCCGATGTGGCGCTGGCGCGCTACTACCGGCAGTTCGCTGTGAGCACCGAGGTGCGCGAGAAGATCCTGCTGCTGCGAGAGATGGAAGTGCGCGACGGCCGGGTGAAGAACATCCACGGCCGCGTGAGCCGCGACACGGTGCGCGGCGGGCTGGTGATGCAGTTCCCCGAGAGCGGGCAGACGCTGAAGCGCGAGTGGGAAGACTTCGCGCGGCGGCTGGACCTGTACCGCCCCCAGAAGCTGCGCAGCGACGCCCGGGCCCTGGTGGCCGAGGGCAACCTGGCGCTGCAGATGGTGCTGGACGACCGCCAGCGGGTGGTGGCTGCGGTGCGCATGCCGGCCGAGACCATCGTGCCCATCGTGGACGACAACGGCCGCTTCAAGAACCCCGCCGCGGCCTACGATCAGCGCGACGTGCTGACGGGCCGCGTGCTGGCCACCTTTGCGGCCTGGCAGCTGCAGCTGGGCCGCTTCGACCCCCTGAACTGGGACGACATGGGCGAGATGGGCCGCCCGTTCCTGGACGCCACGGTGGAGACCTGGCGCAAGCTGCGCATGACGGAGGAGGACATGGTGATCCGCCGCCGCACCCGCGCGCCGCTGCGGCTGAGCCACATCCTGGAGGGCGCCACCCCAGAAGAGATCGAGGCCTACCGCAAGCAGGTGGAAGGCGAGAAGGGCGACGTCAACACCGACTTCTACGCCAACCGCAAGGGCGGGGTGACGGCGCTGCAGGGCGATGCGCACCTGGGCGAGATCGAGGACGTGGTGCACCTGCTGGACACCTTCTTCGCGGGCACGCCGGCGCCCAAGGCGCTGTTCGGCTACGTGGGCGACCTGAGCCGCGACGTGCTGGAGGACCTGAAGCGCGACTACTACGACGAAATCGACCACATGCAGGACACGCTGGCCTGGGAGTACGAGTGGTGCTTCCGCATCCACCTGCTGCTGAAGGGCGTGGTGGCCGAGCCGGATGAGTTCACCTTGCGCTACTCGCAGCGCCGCACCGAGACGCCCAACCAGGTGGCCGACCTGGCGCTCAAGCTCAACGCCCTGGGCCTGCCGCCGCCGATGGTGTGGGAGGAGATGGGCTACGACCCGGCCAAGGTGGAAGCCGCGGCGCGCAGCTGGGGCGAGCGGGCCGATCCGTACCCGGTGACGCCGGGCATCGGCGCCGCCGGCGCCAAGCCGGGCGGCGCGCCGGCCATGCCGAGCCCCAGCCGGGTGAGCATCACGCCCGGCAACGCCCCGAAGGGCGAGAGCGCCACCGCGGTGAGCGTGCCCGGCAGCAACGGCGGCCGCGGCCGCGCCTGATGGCCACGCCGGCGCAGGTGGCGGCGGCCATCCGCCGCGCCAGCCAGCAGGCCCGCATGGCCATGCAGCAGCTGGATGCGGCCGCGGTGGAGGAGCTGGTGCGGATCTACACCGAGGCCGCCGGCCAGGTGCAGGCCGAGATCGAGGCGGCGGCCACCGATGGCGCCGCGGTGCGGCTGCCGCAGCTGCGCGAGCTGATGGCGCGCATCGAGGCCGTGCTCGAGGCGCTGGGCCGGGCGCGCGACGCCGTGGTGGCTGGCGCCATCGTGCGGGCGGCCGAGCTGGGCGTGCGGCCGCTGACGGCCGATGGCCTGGCCGCCACCGGGCGCGAGGTGGAGGCGGTGCTCGACGGCCTGCAGGCGGCCGAGCTGGTGGACCAGGCGGTGCTGTTCGTGCGCGAGTTCCGCGCCGACGACGGCCTGGTGCTGAGCGACCGGCTCTGGCGCGTGGACCGCGGCGCCCGCGAGCTGCTGGGCCGCACCATCGAGCAGGCCGTGGTGCAGGGCTGGAGCGCCGACCGGGCGGCCCAGGAGGCGGTTCTGCGCGGCCGGCCGGTGCCAGAGGGCACAGAACAGGCCCAGAGCGCCGCGCGGGTGGGCAGCCTGGTGCAGGCCGCCGACGTGCTGCGCGACGAGCGCACCGGCCCGCTGGCGGCCACGCTGCGGGTGATGCGCACGGAGATCAACCGAGCCCACGGCGAGGCCTACATGGCCGGCGCAGAGCAGGCGCCGGGGTTCGTGGGCTTCCGCTTCCTGCTGAGCCCCATGCACCCGCGGCCCGACATCTGCGACCTGCTGGCCAGGCAGAACCTGCACGGGCTGGGCCCGGGGGTCTACCCCACGCGGCAGAAGACGCCCTGGCCAGCCCACCCCAACACGCTGAGCTTCCTGGTGGCGGTGTTCGAGCCCGAGGTGACCGACGCCGACCGGGCGGGCCAGGAGACCACCCTGCAGGCCCTGCAGCGCCTGGCGCCAGAGATCCGCGAGGGCGTGCTGGGCCCCACCAAGGCGGCGTACTTCGACCAGGGCCTGCTCAGCGGGGGCATGGTTCGCAGCCGCGTGGGTGCGGTGCGGCAGCGGCTCGAGCGCCAGGGCCGGCTGCCGTGACGGCGCCGCGGCCGGGCCGGCCGGCCCCTCCCGCCCCCTCCCCGCACCCCTCCCGACAAGGCTCCGCGGCTCTCAGGGTCAACCCTATAAGGCGCGGGTGCGCGGGCGCGTTTCCGCGTGGGGAAGACAGGGAGGTGCGCTGGAAACCCGTGGACCCGTGGTTACAAACCCCTGTTTTCGAGGCGGCAGTAAGGCAAACCCCTTCAGAAAAGCGCACTGCATTTCCACAGGTCGCGCCTTTTTCTCCACGGGTTGGCCTCTTTTCTCCACATGTACCGTTCTGGGCTACACCCCCTTCAACCCTTTCTATCCTCTTGATTTATATGAAGAAAGAGAGAGAGAAAGGGCCCAGGAGTGAGAAAGGGTCATCCACGGGTGGCGTTTCTGACTGCGCATCTGTAACCACAGGTTGGAGGGCCCTTCCACGGGTTTTCCGTGGAACCCGTGGAGAGCTAAGTGCTTGTCGTGCTTGAGGAAACGGCCCAGATTCGGGGCCTTCCACGGATCCACGGAAAAAATCTGCCTACCCTCCCTGCGAAGGGCTTGCGATGACCCAGGAAAACCCGAAGACCGCCGCCGCTGAAGCCCCGCCGGCGCCGCCCCAGCCGGTGCTCAGCCCCGCCGACGCGGCGCTGATCGACGGCTTCTTGCAGCACCTGGAAATGAACCGCGGCCGGCGCCGGCGCACGATCGAGGCCTACCGCATGGCGCTGATGCGCCTGGTGGAGTTCATGGCGGGCAAGCCGCTGGCCAGCATCCAGCCGCTCGAGCTGGAGGGCTTCGCCGGGATCTGGCTGCACCGGCGCGGCGTGGTGGCGGCCAGCCGCAGGCCCTACGTGAGCGCGCTGCGCGGCTTCTACGCCTGGGCCCGGCAGCGTGGCCACGTGAAGGCCAACCCGGCCGGCGAGCTGGCGCACCCCAAGACGGCCCAGCCGCTGCCGCACGCGCTGAGCCTGGCCAGCGCCGAGAAGCTGATGTGGGCGCCGGACCTGAGCACCTTCAAGGGCATCCGCGACGCGGCGATGCTGGGCATCCTGATCGGCTGCGGCGTGCGGGTGAGCGGCCTGATCGCGATGAACGAGAGCGACCTGAAGGCGGCCGAGATCGAGGGCAAGCAGCGCCTGGTGGTGCGCCTCACGGAGAAGGGCGAGAAGACGCGCGAGCTGCCGCTGCCGCGCGAGGCCGAGATGATGCTGCGCGTGTACCTGGACCATGACGAGCTGCGCGCCCTGGACCGCGGCATCACCACCGGCAACCGGCCCGACAAGGTGCTGTTCGTGAACATGCGCAACACCCGCGTGCCCGAGCACGAGCGCCGCGGCGAGGCGCTGCGCATGACGCGGCACAGCGTGTGGCGGATGATCCAGTGGTACGGCGAGAAGACCGGCATCCCCCAGGAGGAGCGGCACCCGCACGCCTTCCGCCACCTGTTCGGCGTGGAGCTCGACGAGGACGAGGTGGAGCTGCTCACGCGCCAGAAGCTGATGGGCCACGCCGACCCGAAGAGCACGTCGATCTACACGAGCATGAGCATGCGGCGGAAGACGCGCGTGCTGGACGCCAGCAACCCGCTGGGCAAGATCAAGAGCCCGGTGAGCGAGCTGCTGAAGCGGCTGTGATGCGGTTCTCAGGGGTCCCCGTGGTTCTCAGGGGTCCCCTGGTGGTTCTCAGGGGTGGGCGCGGTTCTCAGGGGTCCCCGTGGTTCTCAGGGGTGGCCGGTGCGCCGGCGAGCCGCTGGCGGCTGGCCGCGGTTCTCAGGGGTCCCCGGGTGCTTCTCAGGGGTGGCCCGCGGGCTGGCCAGCTGGCGGTGGGCCGCTGCGGTTCTCAGGGGTCCCCAGCCTGGCCGGCCGTGCCTGGGCGCCTGGTGCTGCTCGAGGCCGCTGGCAGGGCCTGCGCAGGCGCCGCCGCGGCATCGCGCAGCAGGTAGGCCAGCAGCTGCCGCACCGTGCCGGAGGGCGGCCGGGCGCCGCGCTCGAGCTCGCGCAGGCGATCGGCCGCGTTCGCACCTTCCAGGCCCAGCGCGCCGGCGCACTCGGCCACGCTCCAGCCGGTGAGGCGGCGCAGCTGCTGCAGGGCCGCGGGGGCTGCTGCGGCGGCGATTGGGGCGGGGCGTTGCATGGCGTGGGCTCCTCGAGGTGAAGCGCCGCGGCGGTGGCCGCGCGCGGCGTTGGCGTCCGGCGGAAAAGGGCCCCGGCATCGGCCGGGGCGGTGACTCTAGGCCAGGGCCGGCGCTGCGGGGCCGCCGCGGCCGCTGCGCGCGCGGCGGGCGGTATGGCCCGCGGGCATGGGGGCCGACCAGGTGCGCGCGGCGATGTTGATGCGGCGGTTCGCGTCGTTGGCAGCCCAGCCCAGCGCGCGCAGGCTCTCGCGCGTGGGGGCGTCCGGGCCATCGCCCCATTCCTGCGCGATGATGGCCGCCACGGCACCGTCGGACAGCTGCCGGCGGGTGTGCACGTAATCGGCATCTCCGAAAAGCTCGGTCCAGGGCGTGCGGCGGTGGGTGTAGCTGTCCGTCATGCCGTCGAAGCTGCCGCCCTCGAAGCGGCCGGCGATCTCGTCCACCAGCTCGCACGCGGGCCCGTCGGTCCACTCGACATCGATGGAGCAGCCGCCCGAATAGCTGCGGCTGCGCACGATGAACTTCACCCCCGGCCAGGTGGTGGTGAGCAGCCGGCGCAGGTTGCGCGCGGCCGTGGCGTGGCAGCTGCTGCCGCTGCCCACGCGCTCGAGCTCGGGGAACTGGGCGGCCAGCTTCGCGCGTTCATCTTCCAGCGCACGGCGTGCGAGCTCGGCGGCGCTGCTCTTGGTGGCCACGGCCAGCGCGCGCGCGGCCTGCAGCTGGGCGATGTAGGGCGCACCGTGCGCGCGCCAATCGATGCGATACAGGGCCGGGCGGTGGCCGCAGTCGCGGAAGTCGCGCGAGACATCGGGCCATTCTTCGCGGCCATCCTCGAGGAGCACGCGCAGGCGCAGGCCGTAGGCGGTGGGCTCTGCGGAGACGATGGCGCCGGCGCTGCGGGGCTGGTTGTTGGCCTGGTCGCGGTAGCCGGTGAACACCACGCCCACGCCCACCAGCTGGGCCGGCTGCACGGTGCCGGCGCGCAGCATCGCGCCCAGGTCGACCGCAGCGGGCCGGGCCACCTCGCGCCAGGCACCCAGGGCCTGCAGGTGCTGGCGGATCTCGGCATAAGCCGCGGCGGTGGCCGGCGGCAGGCTGGCCAGATACTGCAGGTATTGATCGGCCGTCAGGTGCTCGGGGCAGGCCTCGCCGGCGTAGAAGGCCACGGTGTCCACCAGGTGGCGGGCCAGGTCGGCAGGGCCTGCCGCGTCGGCGTGCTGCAGGTCGAAGCGGAGGGCATAGCTGCCGCCGGCGGGCCAGCTGATGGAGACGTCGCATTTGTCATACCCGCCGCGCGCCGGGGCCGTGAGGGCCCAGGCACGAAGCACTGCATCGGCGGCGGTGAAGCTGTCGACAGTGACGGGGCGGCCGCATTCCTCGGCGGGGCCTTCGGCGCGGTTCAGGGTGATGGCCAGGGCCGGCGCGGCCGCTGCAGGCACCAGCGCAGCCGGCACCTCTGCGGCGCGCGCGGGCAGCTGCTCGGGGATCTCTTCGCCGATCACTTCGAAGTCAAGCTGTCCGCCCTCGTACAGCGCTGCAGGCTTGGTGTTCAGGGGTTGCCAGAAGGTGCCCTGCTCGCCTGTCTTGGTGCAAGAGCCCGTGAGGCTGCGCGCGCTGTTGATCGCCTCGTACATCTCGACGTAACGCGCCGTGCTCATGCCCGGTGCGAACTTCGGATAGATGCGGCTTTCGCCATCGAGGCGCCGGGCCCCGGTGCCCTTGCCGGCGCGGTCCAGCAGCTTGGCGACGGCCTCGATGCGCGCCCGGGTGGGCCGCACGCGCAGCGTGCAACGGTTGGCGGTGATGGCGGCGAGCGGGGCGCTCTTGTCGTCGACTTCGCGGGCCGTGAGCTGCGCGCGCTGGGCGGCGGCAATCAGGGCGGCGTGACGATGGGCGGGGCGGGTGGTGCGTGCCATGGTGTGTGCTCCAGGAAGCCGGCCCCGTAGGGCCTGAAGGTTGCGGCCGTGCTTCGGCCGTGCCGGCAGAATACGCAAGTCTTGCGTATTCGTCAAGCAGTGCGGAGGGCGATAATCCTGCGCATGAATGCACGCCCTGCAGAAGAGCACCGCCAGGCCCGAGCCGCCGCGCGCGAGGTGCACTGGCCATCCCCTGCGCCGGCCGAGTTGCGCGCCCTGATCCAGGCCGCGGGCATCACCCAGGCCAGGGCCGCCGACCTGGCGCGCGTGAGCCTGCGCACCGTGCAGCAGTGGCTCGGCGGCGGCACGCCCGCCCCGCCTGCAGCCGTGGAGCTGCTCTGCCTGGCCTTGGTGGCCGAGGGCCTGCGCCAGCCTGGGCCCTGGCTTCAGCCGTGGGTGTCGCCTGCCCTGCGGGCCCTGGCCTACAGGGGCAGCCCGCCCAGGGCTGGGCCTGCCACCCCCGCCAGCCCGTAACCCTGCCAGCCATCGGCCCGCGCCCGTTCGTCCACCATGAGCACACAAAGCAAAGAGTCGCACCGTGCCCGCGAGCCCTGGGCCGAGCAAACATCGATGGCGCGGGGCGTTCTCGCGCCTCGTCCAAATGTGTAACAGGAACGGGCTAAGTCAGTAGCGCAACACAAACGGACTACCCATCACCGTATCCACCCGCACTGCGCAGTCTGTGAAAAGGCGCAGTGCTGCCGACGGCCTCACCTGGGCAGGAGAGCACCCATGACACGTGAAACGCGCAGTGCCGAGCACGACACCCGCACGCTGCCACTCTGGCCCGACCTGGTGCCCCCGGCCGGGGCCCCCTCGGCCCCCCCCCAGGCAGGGGGGGTGGGGGCTCGGCAGCGCCGCCGGCCGGCCCGGGCGGGGGGAGGTGGGTACCTGAACGGACGCACCCCGCCAGAACCTAGCGCCGACCCTCGCTTGCGCGAGCTGTCGGAAATCGGCCTGCGGTCGCACTGGATCGTTCTCGCGGAACTCGCGGGCTACGACAACTTCATCGCGTGGTGGCGCCTCGTCTCCAGGGACGAATCCATGCGGAACGGCTCGAATCAGGTGGCGCTGACCCTGCGGCCTTTCGCCTCGTACGAGAAGTACCAGCGCAACCGCTACATCGACACGCTGGTGATGGCCGGCCTCAAGCCCAAGGTGATCCAGGAGCTGATCCAGAAGGAGCTGAAGGAAAAGCTCACGCTGGTGCAGGTTCGCAAGATGAGCAACAAGCGCCGCGCTCGCCTCTCGGGTGAAGCCGATGGCGGCTCTCAGTCGCAACCGCAGCCCGCCATGCCTACAGTGCCGCCACGATGAAACGGGCCGTCATCTATGCCCGCGTGAGCACGGAGCGCCAGGCGGATGAGGGGCTGTCGGTGGAAAGCCAGATCGAGGCCTGCAGGCGCAAGGCGGCCGAGCTGGGGGCCGTGGTGGCCCACGTGTACCGCGACGACGGCATCAGCGGCCGCACCGACGCCCGCCCGGGCTTCCGCGCGGCCATCCACCACTGCACGGCCGCCGGCGGCATCGCCTACCTCGTGTGCTGGAGCAGCAGCCGCTTCGCTCGCAACCAGCTCGACGCGCTCACCTACAAGCGCGAGCTGGCCAGCGCGGGCGTGCGCCTGGTCTACGCCAGCAACGCGATCGACCTGGAGACCACCGAGGGATGGCTGGCCGACAGCTTCAGCCAGATCATCGACGAGGCCTACTCGCGCCAGGTGGCCACCGACACCCGGCGCAGCATGATCAGCGCGGCCAGCGAGGGCTACTTCATGGGCGGGCGCGTGCCCTTTGGCTACCAGGCCGTGCCAGTGGAAGGCACGAAGCGGCGCCGCCTGCAGCCGCACCCGGACGAAGCGCCGGTGATCCGCGAGATCTTTGACCACGCCGCGCGCGGCATCGGCGCGGTGGCGGTGGCGGTGATGCTGAACGAACAGGGCCGCACGCTGCGCGGCCGCCCGTGGGGCAAGAGCACGGTGCTCCACATCCTGAAGAGCGAGGTCTACATGGGCGAGGTGATCTACGACCGGTTCGACCGCAAGGGCAAGCGCCAGCGGCCCGAGGCCGAATGGGTGCGCGTGAAAGCTCACGAGCCGCTGGTGAGCGCCGAGCGCTGGCACGAGGTGCAGGACGGCCTGGCCGGCCGCGAGCCGAAGGGCGGCCACGTGCCCGGGAACAACCAGCACGTGTTCGCCGGGCTGCTGCGCTGCGGGCTGTGTGGCGGGGGGCTCAAGCTCACCAACGGCACGGGCCGCAACGGCACGCGGTACAGCTACTACGCCTGCAACTCCAAGGTGCAGGGCAAGGGCTGCCAGCTGCGGCGGCTGCCGGCCGATCGCTTCGACTCCTGGGCCCTGGGCGAGCTGCTCGACCGCGTGCTCACCGAAGAGAACGTGCAGGGCGTGGTCGACGGCCTGGACAAGGCCGCCGCGGCCTGGGTGAAGGACCGCGCCGCGCGGCGCCGGGCGCTGGTGGCCGAGCTGCGCGACGCCGAGGGCCGGCGCGCGAAGCTGTACCAGGTGCTCGAGGTCGAAGGCCCGGGCGCCCCGGGCATCCACGAGATCGGGCCGCGGCTGCGCGAGCTGAACGAGCAGATCAAGCGCATCGACTTGGCACTGCAGGCGCTTGAGGATGAGCAGGAACCCGTGGTGCCGCAGCTGGCGACGTCGCCGGCCGAGGCGGCCGCCGTGCTGCGCGACTTGGTGCTGCGATGCGAAGACGCGAAGACGCTACGGGAGTTCGTGGCGTCGATCGTCGAGCGTGTGGAGGTGCTGGAGGCTGAAGTCCGGGTGGATTACCACCCGGAGTGCCTTATTCGCAGCGGAGGCGCTGTGGTTCACAGCACTCTCAATTGGCTCCCCGTAGTGGGCACGCTGCGAACCACTTGCACGCTGGCGATCGCGCTGCCACTGGAGATGCTGAAGCGCGCAGCTTGAGCCCGGGTGCGGGGCTGCAAATGCGCGCCCCGAATCGTGAGAGTGCCTGCAGGCGAGATCCTGCATGGCCACTCCAACCAACATCACCGCTTCCATCGCCAGCGGCGCTTCGCTGCTGGTTGGCGTTGCTCCGCCGCCTCCCCCTCCGCCCCCTCCGCCGCCGCCGCCGCCCCCGCCCAGCTTGACGCTGAGCGTCGACGGCGCCGCAGTGGTGGGGGTTGCAGAGCCGGTGACAGTCACGGCCGCCAACATCAGCGGCTCGGTGGCTGTGACGGTCGCACGCGAGAGTGGGCCGTCAGCAACCATCTCCCCCGTGCCGACGAACCACGCGCCCGGCGAGCTGACGCGGCTCACCTACGCAACGGCGGCCGCGGTGGGCACACTGAGGCTCAGGGCCTCGGCCACCATCGGTGGGTCGCTGGTGCAGTCGAACGCGGTGGACATCGTGGTGGGTGCGGCGCCGCCGCCTCCGCCACCGGCCCCGCCTCCGCCTCCGGCCATCTACGAGCCCCAGGACGCCCCCGCCACGCTGCTGAACGAGACCGGCAGCAGTGCGGTGCGATTCAGTGCCGGCATGGCCTTCCGGCAGGGGGATGTGCCCTCCGGGCAGCAACTGCGCTGCACCTCGCTGGCCAGCTTCCAGGGCGTGGTGCTCAACCGCTGGCCCGACGGCAGCGTGAAGTTCGCGGTGGTGGCCGGCCAGGGCAGCGTGACGCCGGGCAGCTCGGCCGCCATCGCCATCGGTGGCGTGGCCGGCAGTGCTGGCGCGCCGGTTGCCGAGAGCGTGCTCATCGCCGCGGCGCCGCAGGCCGTGATCGGCTTTTCGGGCGTTGGCACCGTGGCCCTGGCCAGCCTGCTGGGCGTGGAGTCGGTGCCCTCGGGCGGCCGCTACACCGCGGGCCGCGTGCGCACGCTGTGGGAAGGGCCGCTGTGCAGCTCGTGGCTGTACTACAGCCGCATCGCCGGTCACGAGCACCTGGCGGCGTGGTTCGAAGTGCGCTGCTGGGCCGATGGCGTGTACGAGGTGCTGCCGTGGATCGAGAACGGCTGGTGGAACGTGGCCGGGCCCACCAGCTACGACGGCACCGCTAGCTTCACCCTCGGCGGGGTCGAGGTCTTCAGCTCGGCGGTCACGCTGCACCACCACACCCGGCTGCCCCTGCTGCCGGCTGACGCCGAGCCGTACCGCGTGGGCGGCAACTGGGCCACGCTGCTGCACGTGCCCAGCTACCTGCAGGCCACCGAGCTGGTGCCGAGCTACTACACCCCAGCCAACGAGGAGGCCATCGCGCGCCAGGTGTCCACCTACGTGCCGATGGGCAATGCCTCGGTGCCCAATGTGATGGGCTCAGGCGGCTACAGCCCCAGCATCGGCCTGTTGCCCGAGTGGGACGTGTGCTACGTCACCACGGCCGACAAGCGCGCGCGCAAGACGGTGCTCATCAACGCCTGGAGCCACGGGCGCTGGCCGATCCACTACCGCGACGAGACCACGATGCGCACGCCGCTCTATGCGGCCTACCCCACGCGCGTCATCAACACCAACTCGGTGGGCAGCGTGTCCAGCGTGGGGGCCAGCAGCGTCAACGATCGGACGCCGGCCACCAGCGGCGCCACGCCGCCCATCCATGCGAGCAGCCATCACCCATCGGTGGGCTACCTGGCGTACCTCATCAGCGGGTGGGGCTACTGCATCGACGAGATGCAGCACCTGGCCAACTGCATCCACTTCAAGCAAGGCAACCTGCCGCGCCAGGGCTCCAAGGGCATCTTCCTGCCCAGTGCAGGAGAGAACACGCCCCGCGGCATGGCCTGGGCCTGGCGCACGCTCGCGCAGACCGTCGCGCTCACCCCTGACGCCGACCCGCACCGGGCCAACTTCCTGGGCGCGCTCACCGAGAACATCAACTACTACCACGCCACCTATGTGGCGCAGCCCAACAACCCATTCGGGCTGCTGGCGCCCTACGGCGACGCCTACACGCCTGCGGTGACGGGCACCACGCTGGCGGGCAGCACGGCGACGGTGATCCTGCTCGACGGCTCGGCTCACACCGTGCCCGAAGGCCGATACAACGGCTGGAACCTCACCATCGGGGGCCAGACGAGAACGGTGAGCCTCTACGAGGCATCGCTGCGGCGCGCCACCGTGAGCAGCGCCTTCACAGTGCCCACGGCCGACGTCGCCTATCGCGTGGGCGACGACATCATGAAGGTCCCGATCTGGCAGGAGGACTTCATCACCGGCGCCATCGGCTACTCCATGACGCTGGGCATCACGCTCGGTGCCACCGAGCAAAGCAGGCTCGATGACTTCTTCCACTGGAAGGCGCGCAGCGTCACCGGGCGCTTTGGGGCCCCGGGTGTGGCGCGTGCCTTCCACTATGCCGACGCGGCGCAGTACGAGCTTGCCGCGGCCCCGAGCGACAACCCCGACTTCGTGGGTGGCACTGGCCCGTGGTACGCGAACTGGGGCGCGATCTACCAAGCCACGCTGGGCATCACCAATGTGGTTTCGCCGACAGACCAGCTCCGGGGCGACAGTGCGATGTCGTTCCCATCGACAACCGGCTACTGGGCCAACCTGCTGCCGGCCCTGGCCTACGCCGTACGCCACCACTGCGTCGACGCCGATGTGGCGCTCGGGCGCATGGAGAGGGACCCCAACTGGCCGACCTTCCTGGGGCAGCTCGCGAGCGCCCCGCTGTGGGGCGTGGTGCCCGTGGTGCCCCGCATGCCGGCCTGGATGCCGGCATTGGGCACGGTGGGCGACTTCACGCTCAACACCATCTCGCAGATCGACCCCGGCAACGGCGTCAGCCGCGAGGGCGACTGGACCATGCTGGGCGCCGCTTCGCTCTACACGGCCTGGTGCGGCATGCACTGGAACGACTGGACGGGCCGCTCCTTCTACATGGGCAACGGCCACGCCGACGGCTGCAACAACGACGTGTACTCGTGCGACGTGATGGCCCGCATCTTCAGCATCGTCAAGCCGCGCGGGGCCTGGTCGATGGTGCCGGCCGTGCTGGGCATGCGCACCTGGAGCAGTGGCTCTACGGCCAGCGTGGTGCTGCTCGAAGCTCGGTTCACGAGCGCAGCCGATGATGCCTACACGGGCTGGACTCTGCGCATCGGCGGGCAGGCGCGCACGATCACGGGCTACGTGGGCGCCACCCGGGCCGCCACGGTGGATGCACCCTTCACGGTGCCCACCAACGACGCGGCGTACACCCTCACCCAGGGTGGCTCCACTCTTGGGGTGCCGGTGGGCGCTGGCTCCACCACGAGCGTGGTGGTGGTGGGCCCTATCACCGACCCCGGGCGCAGCATCCCCAACAACGACTTCACTTGGGCGACGGCCAACGGCGCCTACTACGGTGCCAAGCTGCGCATCGGCAATGAGGTGCGCAACATCAGCACCTCGAACGGCGCCGCGCGCACGCTCACCTTGTCGGCGCCTCTCTCGGCCGCCCCGGCCGAGGGCGCTGCCATGCAGATCGAGTACAGCTCGGGCTGGGTGGCCGACATGGTGACCGGCTGGCACTGGAGCAGCAAGCGCGGGGTGGAGGTCGACGTGGGCGAGCCCTTCGGCGCGCACACCTACGGCGAACAGCTCTGCTTGCCCGGCGATGCCATCCCCGGCGGCGATCGCCGCGGCTGGCTCATCACGGTGGGCAGCCACACCATGCCCATCGCGGCCAACCGCGCAACCAGGCAGCCGCTGGTGTACCAGCCCGGCAACGCCAAGTGGGCGGCCTACGGTCAGCAGATGCCCGAGGCGCCGAACCGCGGGCCGACGCTGTACGACAGGGCCCGCAACCGCGTCATCAGCTACACCAACGCCAACAACCGGACCAAGCACTTCCTGGACCTGAACACGGGCCAGACCGGCAGCTTCCTGATCGACCCCATCACCACCTCGATCTACGGTGAGAGTGCGATGGGCGGTTACTTCGAGGCCGAAGACCTGTACATGGTCATCCGCATCCCGGACAGCGTGGGTACCTCGCTGGGGCCGTTCCTCTTCAGCGTGGTGGACCCGCGCACCACGCCGAACCCATCGGTCGTGCCGGTGACCTTCTCGGGCACGCAGCCGCCGCCCAACAACCAGTCCGGCAGGCACTACACCTGCCGCTGGTACGAGCCCTGGCGCGCGTGGATCTGCTACCAGAGCGCGGGCGGGCAGACCGTGCACCTGCTGGTGGCGCCGGCCAACCCACGCACCACCAGTACCTGGACGTGGGTGGAGCGCACGGTGACGGGCTCCCCCAGGACCACCTTCCCGGCAGACACCAACCCGCTGGGCAACCCTGGCTACAACCGCATCGCAGGGCTGAGGCAGTTTGGCCGCGGCGCGAGCGCGCCGGTGGCCTGGTTTGCCGACGTGCGCCACCCGGCGCAGATGTTCCACATCGCGAGGCCCTAATGGATATCGAAGTCGCGTCAGCCCCCTTTGTGGGCGGGTTCGCCAGCAACCACGAGTTCGACGCAACGGTCACCGCCGGTTCCGACCGCGTGCTGCTGGTGGCCATCGGCTCGGGCTCCACCAACGACCTCTACACGGCCGTGCTCTTCAACGGCGTGCCCATGGCGCGCGCTCATCGCGCGAACAACGCCGGCCCCAGCGCGTACTGGTACTTCTTGGCCGCTCCGGCCGTGGGCACCTTCAAGGTTCGCATCGAGCAGTCCGCTGCTGGCGGCTGCAACGCGCAGGCGTTCCTCCTGAAGGACGCGCCGCAAACCGGGATCATCGCGGCCACGGGGCCCGCCAACGCTGGAAACGGCTTTGCCATCTCGCCGTGGAGCAGCGCCATCAGCGGCGCGGGGCGGGTTGCCCTGTCGGTACTCCACTCGGCCACGGGTCCGGAGACCTTCAGCTCGACGACCGGCACCGACGTGTCGGGCTTTGGCGGCAACGCGGCGCAGTTCGAGGTGGCCTACGCCAACAATGCCAGCGCGATGGCATGGTCCTGGGCTGGCGCAGGCCAGCGCAACCTGGTGCAGTCCATCATCGCCATTCCGGGCTCCATCGGGCCGGCTGGCGCTGTCATCACCGGCCCCACCGGAGCCGCTGGCGCGGCCAGCATCACCACCGCCGCAGCCGAGAACCAGAACATCGCCGGCGTGTGGACCAGCACCGGACCGGGGCCTCTCACCCTGGGCGGCACCGACGCGGCTCTGCTGGCCATCTCCGGGGGCACTGTCACGCTGGCCGCCGGCAACTTCAACTTCGAGGCCAAGGCCAGCTACTCGTTCACGGTCAACGACAACGCCGCCACGCAGGCGGTGACGCTCAACATCACCGACATCAACGAGCCCCCGTCGTTCATCGGCCCGGCCATCGGCGCGCTGGTGTTCACGGTGGGCACGCCCATCACGCCGGTGCCGCTGGCCACGCGCTTCGTGGACCCCGAGGGCGCGGCCATCACCGCCAGCATCGTGCAGGCGCTGCCGGCTGGCTTGAGCGTGGTGAGTGGCCAGCTCCAGGGTACGCCAACCACGCCGCAGGCGGCGACGAGCTACACCCCGCGCGGCGCTGACCCCGCCGGTAACGCCACGAACGGCACCGCCTTCACCATCGCCATCCTGGCCGCAGGCACGCCGCCCAGCATCAGCACGCAGCCGCAGAGCCAGACCGTCACTGCCGGCGCGAACGTCACCTTCAGCGTGACAGCCACCGGCAGCGGCACGCTCAGCTACCAGTGGCGCCGCAACGGGGTGAACATCGCCGGGGCCAACTCGGCCAGCTACACCCTGGCCACGGTGCTGGGCGACAGCGGCGCGGTGTTCAGCGTGGTCGTCACCGGCGACACCGCGCCGCCTGCCACCTCGGCCAATGCCACGCTCACGGTCAACGCAGCGCCCACCTTCAGTGCGCTCACCGACGTGATCGCCGAGTCGGGCATCAACCTGGCCGCAGGCACCACGGTGTTCTGGACGTGGTTCCCGAGCGGCCGGCCCGGGGCGGCGGCCACGGGCATCAACGGCACCAGCCAGGTCAACGCGCAGGGCAGGGCGCTCATCAGCCACACCCAGGCCGGCGCGGGCATGGTGCTGCTGGGCACGCGGCCTGGGCCCACGGTGGCCGATGACCGCGTGTACATCGACTTCCTCACCCTGGCCTGAGCGAGCTGCCGATGCTGCGCCAGCTGAACTACCGCTACCCCGATGGCCGCGGCCGCATCGGCCGCCGGGACTGCGGCCTGCTGGGCAACCAGATCCCCAGCACCGGCGGCTCCATGCCGGCCTGGATGTACCCCAGCCTGGTGCTGCCGGCCGACGCCACGAAGCGCTACGCCTACTGGATCACCAGCCACAACTTCCCCTTCGGCCTGCCGCTGGCCGACGACAGCACCGGCACGATCGCAGGCCTGCCCGACGGCACCTACACCGCCACGCTGCTGCTCGAGGAGAACGGCGTGCTGCTGGCTGGCAGCTTCACCGCCACGGTGACGGTGGGCGCGACTGCGCCCCCGCCGCCGCCCCCGCCGCCACCGCCGCCGCCACCGCCGCCACCACCGCCGCCACCACCGCCCCCGCCACCGCCCCCGCCACCGCCGCCGCCCGCCCCTGGAGGCCTCGTCGCCAGGCCCGAATACACCCTCGGTGCCCCGCAGGACCAGATCCTCATCGTCGGTGGCACGGCCAGCCTGGCGCCGGGCCAGCGCGG
>Ga0209278_1000280_pt1 | contig 48044 bp, 36 predicted proteins | sample JI81BgreenDNA_FD_187504 | JGI IMG/M metagenome (GOLD analysis project Ga0209278, IMG submission 187504) | Wastewater effluent complex algal communities from Wisconsin, to seasonally profile nutrient transformation and Carbon sequestration -... | ecosystem: Engineered > WWTP > Effluent > Algae...
TTTACTATAAACGCAGCATAAGGTGGTTTGGTAACTATTCCTAAAAATCGTCACCGAGAGACCTACTCTCATCTGTTTTAAAGCACCAACAATCCGTTGATTGTTGTTCAAGTCACACACGTTTTGCGGCTTGGCGAAGGGCGGGAATTTTAGCACTAAAGTTCATACGAAGCACAAATGTTGAACCTTGTACAAATGTTTCTACGAAGCACGAAACCCCGCCTTTTGCCAAACCGCTGTTAGCAGTAGGCTTTTTTAGTTTAAGTTTCTATATTCCATTGGTGTTTTACCGGTCTTTTGTTTAAAAAGTTTATTGAAGTATTGTGGATATTCAAAACCTAAATTAAATGCAATTTCGCTAACATTTTTGTCAGAATTTAAGAGCAAACTTTTTGCTTCTTCAATAAGGTAATAATGAATGTGTTCTTGTGCATTTTTGCCTGTTTCCTTTTTTAATAGGTCACTTAAATAACTGGGAGATAAATGAACCTTGTCGGCTAAGAACTTAACAGTTGGCAATCCTTGTTCTTCTACTTTTGCTTTCGCAAAATACTCTGTCAGTATTGTTTCTATTTGGGAAATTGTTGATTTGTTGGCTTGGCTTCTTGTAATCATTTGTCTGCCATAAAATCTTGAACAATAGTTTAGTAATAATTCTATTGTTGAAACAATAATATATTGGCTATGTACATCAATATTCTCTTGAAGTTCTATTTGTATTTTTTGGATACATTCAAAAAGAATATTTTTTTCCTTGTCCGAAAGATGAAGTGCTTCAGAAACTTCGTAATGGAAAAAGCTATAACTCTTTATTTTGTCATTTAAAGTGGTGGAGCGAATTAGGTCGGGATGAAAAAATAAACCCCAACCCATTTTGTCTTCTCTTTCTTCTACTTCATTATCTATTTCTATGGTTTGATTGGGTGCTATACAAATTAAATTTCCGTCTTGAAAATCTATCGCTTTTCTCCCGTATTTAATATTATTCTTGCAATAGTTCTTGAACATAATTGAATAGAAATCGGTAGTGATTTTAGAATTCTGCTCTACTTGCTCTGTAACTTTGCTAAAATCTAAAACAGTTACCAATGGATGGTAACTGTTTCCTATGTTAAACAACTTATGTAAATCTGTGATATTTTGAAGGTGTATTAGTTCTTTCATAATTTTTCAGAGAATTCTTTTAAGTATTCCATATAATGATGCCCACGTCTTTCTGCAAAGAAATCTAAACATAATACAATGCTGGCTTGAATGAACAAGCCAAGTCCTATTCCTCTCCAAAATGTATCATTCATAGAACTATACATAAGTGCCATGCCTAGAATAATCAATGCTATTTCAGCGTATCTAAAAATCACAAAATTACTCATTACTTTTTCCATACGAGGAATTTCAAGCGTTTTTATACTTTGTGGTTCTTTTTTGATGAAAGTTTCAACTCGTGTAATGTCTTTTGGACTTCTTGTTACAATTGTATATCCTACTATAAATTCAAGTAATGCAACAATTATAAAAGGAATAGCAACCCCTTTCCAAAAAGAGGATTTCAACGCAAAAATGAAATAGAGAGCCATTGCCAATGCAATGACTCCTATTAAAATGAAAATATAGCTTTCGGCTTTTTCTCCATTAAAGTATTTTACAACTGGATTCATATTAGGATGTTTTAAAGTCCAAATTGTGATTTAATGCCTCCTATAAATGTAGCGTCATCATATTGTTGACGGTTTGTAATAAGCATTTTCGCATCTTCGCCAGCGGTATATCGCAATTGCCTTTTGCCATCTGTCGCAGCTTCAAATATTACCTCCGCAACAACACTTGCAGGTGAAGCATTTTGTGCCATTACAGGCAAAGCAGCCATCAAAGCACCTACAATGGTTTGATATTCAGCCATATTTTCGTCATTACTAAAATCAAAAGACCTACCACCAAAATCTGTTGCTATCATACCTGGCTCTACAATTTTTACTTGCCCGCCAAATTGCTCTACTTCATAATTAAGTGATTCAGAAATTCCTTCTACGGCAAATTTTGTCCCGTGGTATAATGAACCCAATGGGAAAGTCATTTTGCCACCAATTGACGAAATATTAATAATAATTCCTTTTTTGTTTTTTCTAAAAAGCGGAAGAGCAATTTTAGTAACGTCCAAAAGTCCAATTACATTGGTGTTGAATTGTCGTACAATTTTTTCTCTACTAAATGTTTCCAATGGTCCGTATGCACCATAGCCAGCATTATTAAGCAACACGTCAACACTTCCAAATTTTTGAATTCCGTCTTGAAATGCTTTTTGAATTGAATCCAAATCTAAAACATCAAGTCTGGCAACTAAAACATTATCTAATTGATTTAATTCAGTTTCGTTTTCTGGATTTCGCATTGTAGCGATTACATTCCAACCCTTAGAGTGAAATAATTTTGCAGTCTCTTTTCCTATGCCACTGCTTGCACCTGTAATTAAAATTGTCTTATTCATTTCTTATGATTTTAAATTTATGGTGCAAAATTCACAAGAAACATTAGTTGTCTGATAATACAAATTCAGGTTGTTTGTATTCTTTTTACGGATTGTCGGTCTAAGCTTACTGCTAACGGCTGTGCTTTGCGACGTGCCGTCCCGATAGGGCGGCATGGCGTCAAAGCACTTGTTATGTGTGGTGATTTCTTCATCGTCCGATATGTTTTTGCGTTGGCTGGCAGGCTCTTTTGGCAGCTTTGGTTTTGTGGGATAGTTTTGAGTGGCTGACAAATGTGCCTGACATTGCGATGGATTTTGTTTTCATTGATTTCTATTTTTTGTAATGTCCAGTATGTTTTGAAAAATTCGTTCTAGTAAACTGTATTCTTGTGTATTGATTGAAACATTGGCTTTCAGACTTGGTTGAATTGGGATTTCTTTGTTATAGGAAGTTTTTAATCCTGTGGGTAATTCAATTCTTACTCTGTAATTATCTTCATTGGGCAGCAAACCAATGTCGTTTACTGTTCCTTGCAATGTACCATATTGATTGCTTGGGTAATTTTCGAGATTAACGATAGCTTTTTGACCCACTTTCAAAGTTCCCGATGATTTTATGGGTAATAGTCCTTCAATGGTCAACGCTTGATTATTGTTTAGTTCAGGTATAATGGTCATTAGTGGTTCTGTTGCTTTAATGAAGTCATTAGCATTGATGCTTTGGTTAAAAGCTATTCGACCTGAGATAGGTGATTTGATGATGTATTTATCTTGCCACTCAATTATTTTGCTTTTTAGATCATCGATAAGTTGGTTTATGGTAAAAATCCTTGTGTTTACACTATTTCTCCGTTCTGCTGTAAGTTCGGCTATTTGGGTTTTTAATTGTTGTATTCTCACTTCATTACTGATGATATTGGATTTGAAGGCTTCAAGGTTGCGTTTTTCGGAGAGTAATTTTGATTCTGCTTTTTCTCTATCTACTGGTGCAATAACGCCATCTTTTTCTAAACTCAGATTTCGATTATAGTCTTTTTCTGTCAATGACACATCTTGATGATAGTATTCTCCTTGCTTATTCAATGAGTTGTTTAGTTTGATTATTTGCTTAATCTCATTTTCCAAAGCATCAATCTTTACAAAAACTGATGCATCTCTTAGAAAATTTTGGAACTCTAAAAATGTTTGATTCAGATTTGCATAGCTTGGAGTCATATCTCCTAATTGGAGTTCCTGAGGTGCTTTGACCTTCAAATATTCAGGAATGTGAACTACTGCATTATATGATTCACTAAATGAATAAAACTGATGTATGCTATGCTCATCCAAAGTCGATTGAATCGTAAGTAAAACATCACCTTTATTCACTATACTTTTATCCTTTGCAAAAAGTGAATCAATGGAACCACTTAGCTTGGGTACTATTTCAATGGGTCTTTGACCTACTACAAGTTCTCCTTGCATACTCAATTTATCTGGATATTTAATAAAATACGCCACTCCAAAGCATACCAACAGAAAAATAAAACCAAGTGATATTCCCCAATTCAGAATCCATCCTGGCGGCTTGCCAAAAATATTCTCAATGGCAAGATGTTCTTCTTTTTGGACTATTTCAGGCATCTTTACTGATTTTTGAGGTAATTGTGCCATTCAAAGAAGAATTATCTCTCTCTAAGTCCAATTGATCTTGCACAAGATTGTAGTACATTCCTTGTTTTACAACTAGAGATTTATGTGTACCAATTTCCGCTATTTTTCCATCATTGATGACGACTATTTGATTAGCATTTTTTACAGTACTCAAACGGTGGGCTACCACGATGACAGTTTTATTCTCGTAAAACTTATTCAAGTTTTCCATAATGATTCTCTCATTCGTAGCATCAAGAGCATTAGTTGCTTCATCAAAAAATAGAAATTCAGGATTTTTATACACTGCTCTGGCTATGAGTAGTCTTTGTCGCTGTCCTTGCGATACACCCATACCTTTTGATCCAATCATTGTATTGTATGATAATGGCAATGAATACACGAAGTCGGATATATTCGCCACATGCAAGGCATGGTCTAGTTTTCTAAAGTCGAGAACATCATCACTTTCTGCAATATTATTGCCTAAGGTGTCGGAAAATATATAACCATCTTGCATCACTGTACCACATTTACTTCTCCAAAAAGATTTACTTATTGCTTGCAAAGGTGTATTTCCAACAAGTATTCTACCTTTTGAAGGCGGATAAAAACCAAGTAATAATTTGAGTAAGGTTGTTTTTCCGCTACCACTTATTCCAACAATTGCTGTCACTTTACCAGCTGGGATAGTAAGATTGACGTTCTCTAAAACATCTTTTTCTGAACCACTATAATGAAAGCATAAATTTTCGAGAACTAAGTCTGCATTCTCTTGTATTTCTTGTATCAAATTATCTTCTGTCTTTTCTTCGGGTTCCACTTCGGTAATTTCATTCATACGGTTTAGGCTCAATTTGGCATCCTGTGCAGAGCGAAGAAATTGAATAAACTGATCAAATGGTGCATTTAACTGACCAACAATGTATTGTATGGCGACCAAGGTACCCAAAGTGATGCTGCCAGCGATTACCGCTTTGGCTGCCAGAAAAGAAATGATGATGTCCTTTAGACGAGTGAAAAACAAAGCTCCAAAATCTTGATATTGTCGTAGTGATAAGGAATTGGATTGTACCCGAAATAATATACCTTGGATGTCTATCCATTTCCATCTTCTTTTTCTTTCACTTCCTTGCAGTTTGATTTCCTGCATACCGTGTATCATTTCAAACAAAGTATGTTGATTGTCTGATTGTTGTTGAAATGCCAAGTAATCAATTTTAGCCCTTTTCTTCATAAAAAGTAAGACCCAGAGAACATACAAAGTGGAGAAAAAAGCAAAGACAAGAAAGATAGTCAAATCATAAAAAAGTAAAATCCCACTAAAGACAACCAAAGTCAAGAATGAAAAAACGATATTGAGCACTGAACCAGTCAAAAACTGTTCCACCCGATAGTTGTCGTTAATTCTCTGTACTAAATCGCCTACGTTCTTACTATCAAAGTATCCCAATGGTAGTTTCATGAGTTTGCTTAGAAAATCCGAAATAAGATTGACGTTGATTCTTTTGCCTATTTGTAAAATAATCCAAGACTGTATGAACTGTACAAATGTTTGGCTTGTAAATAAAACCAATTGAGCAATCAATATTAACCAAACAAAATTGAGGTTTTGATTCTGAACTCCCACATCAATCAAGGATTGAGTAAGAAAAGGAAACATTACTTGAAAGAGCAATCCCGCAATGATGCCAATGACAAACTGTATAATTAGTCTCCTGTAGGGTCTTAAATACTGGAAAAGTGATGACCATGAATGACTCGAATCCTTATCAACACCCAAGTTTCGGCTAAAGAATTCTGGCGTGGGTTCTAAGCCCAATACTATACCCTTATCTCCATCGCTGCACCATGACTTTTCAAATTGTTCTTTGGTGAGTTTTATTTTACCGTGGGCTGGGTCGGCTATCCATACATATCGGCGGTTGATTTTATAAACAACTACGAAGTGGTTTTGATTATAGTGGGCGATGGCAGGTAATGGAAAATCAAGTAATCCGGGTTTATCCTCATTTGAAGTGAATCCAATCCTAACAATAATTGTTCTGAAAGCTTGAGATTCTGCAGCTCTCGAGATATTATTTAATGAAACTCCAACCCTAGAGATGCCACATGTATCTCGAAGAGTAATTAAATTGAAATGCTTACCGTAAAATAATAATATCATACCTAAGCATGTAGGCCCGCAATCTGCTTCATCATACTGTCTTATAAGTTTAATTCTTCCCATTGGTTAATTTATCATAATATTCAATTGCACCCTTTTTTAACGGATTGCTATCCCAAATTTCCCATTCGCCATTATAAGGATTATAACCACATTTTAATGGTGCAGAATAAATGTCATTTGGATTTTCTATATATGCTCGACAATCTGAACAGGCAAACCTATATTCGCAATCTTTACATTTAGAAATTAAATCTTTATTTATCGAATATAATTCGATAAAATATTTATTATTAATTATACTCCCTAAATTATCCACGCAAATATTACCATAGTGCGTTTGCATACTCGGACAGGATTTTATATACCCGAATTCATCTATTGCGATTTTTTTGTACAAGCACGAATTAAATTTTTTAGAAATTCTATATGAATCATATGTTATCATCATAGTATTGATATCAATTATTCCGCAATGTTTGTTGCTATCTATAATTTTACTTGTTAAAAGTAAATTATTGTTTTTATTTATACATTGCTCTAGAGGACAAGAATGTAAAACTATAATATTAATAATTGGATGTTTTATTATTAATTCTTTATAAAGGTTTAGGTCTTCTTTCTCATTATATTTGATAAAAAGATCAAGACTTCTAGCTCCACACCCTTCAACAAATTTTATTACCTTCCGAATCTTAAACTTAGACACCAAATCATAGAACCTAATTTCAAAATGCCATATTTGAAGTTTAGAAATTTCATTAAACAATCTTGCCAAATACTTATAATTGTATTTTGAATATATTAGTATGAAGTATTCAATGTCATGAAAATCAACAAAATTATTACCTGATTCAGGAAATAAACTTGGTTCCTTGGTAATAAAGCCAAGTTCATTATCTAATAAAAAGGTTTCAATTTCCTCAATGTAGTGAGAAGAAAGTAATTTTCGTTTCTTACAATCAAAATATTCTATGACTTCTCGTGGTACCCTGATAATTAGTCCTCTCTGAAGATCCTGAATAATACTATATTTAGCTCCAATGACAATTTTACAAGTATCATATAGTGTTACCATCGTTGATAAATTTAAACATTTTTGAAATAGTAAGTCTAGGTTTTATTTTAAATAATTTATTCGATTGAATGGGTGTCTCCCATTCAATTTTTAATTTTTCTTTTTTTTTACTATAGTTCTTTACATTAGGATTATTCATAATTACTGATAATTCCTTTGAAAATTTAATATTTATCATCTTTATCAATTTTAATTAAGTTTAATGCTATTTCTTTGTGAATATCATAACCACATGGAAGTGAAACCATTCCAAATTGACCAACTGGATTAACTTCCAAAAAGTAATACTCTCCTTCAGTTGAAACTATGAAATCAATTGATCCAGTATTTAGTCCAATATCATTCATTAATAATTTAATTTTACTTTCTAATTCATTAGGAATCATGAAAGGTACATTTCTATTAGGTTTATTAACATTATAGTTTCTAAAGTCTATTTTTGTTTGATCATCATTTTGAGAAAAAATTGCCATAGAATATATCTTATCGAATAAATAAAAAGTCCTAACTTCATATGCTTTTTGGATTTTATTCTGAATTAGTGAAGGGTAAAAGGAATCTTCACATGATTCAATAATAAGTTCATCAAGCTCTACCGTAAGGAAAGAATAAAGGTTGTTTTTAGTTTGAATAGGGAAAATGTCACCTATAGCTTTTGTAATAATCGACTCGTATTTATCTCTTAATTTTTTTAGTTGTTCCTTTTTTGTGCAAATAAAAGTGTCAGGAACTTTAATGCCAAAAAAACGAGCCCTTTTCAGAACCTCTAATTTGTTAATATGCAATTTTTTAGGAATGAATATTGCATGAGAAAATAGTGATCTAAAATAATTACTTAAAGATAGAAATTCTCCTAATTTCGAATCTAAAAGTTCCAGTTTAGATGATTTATCGTAAATGTCTGGTATTGCATCAATCTTTATTTCAGCTTTGTCATACCATCTTCTGTTCCAAACTACTTTTACATCTGAGATGGGTATTTTTGTATTATTTATACAAATTTCGTCATTATTTACATCTATGTACAAATTACCTGGTGTAGCTAGGTCAGCACCATTAATCCTTAGGTAATTGGCATTGTAGGCTTTTAAATAACCTTCTACTATATCAGTAGAATATTCATGGCTTCTTTTACTCAACAAAAGTATCATTGTTTTATACTTTTTTTATATTCGTCAAGACTAATCAATCCCATTTCTCTCCTTCGCAAATCTACTTTTTCGGGTTCTAATAATGGAAAGAATTCTATTTCCCCTGTTTTTGAATTTTTCTTAAACTGGGTGCCATAGATTTGTTCTTTGCCATTATCAATTAAAGTTCTATCTATCATTAATGCAAGTGTTGCTTTATTAAGGAGGCCTTTATTAGATGCTTTAGTAAAATATTCAATATATTTTTCTCTAACCTTGGGTGGCCCATGTTGAATAATCATAAATGATTTGTAAACAGTTTCTTCTCCTAATAACTCTATAGCTGTAAACCCACAATTATTGACAATACTTTCAAGTAAATTTGTATTATTTTTATCAACACTAAGTTTGATTTCTGAACGATTATTTTGGTCTTTTATAAAAGCCTCGTCTATTAAATAATAAATACTGTCACAATTAACTTCATAAATTTTCGATGGCCAATTAAATAATAAAATGTCTATCATCTGTTTCTGTATATTACTGTCATTCTCTATATATTTTATTCGTTTTATAGCTAAATCGAGATTGTTTGAATACAAAGAATCAATTTTATTTCTTAAAATTATGTCATCATTAGTTATGGGTCGAACTACTAATTTTACAACAGAATCTCTACAATCAACATATTGGGATAAAGCAAATTTATTTCTATCAAAATTTATCAAAGAATCGGGAGGAATTGTTTCTCCAGTTTGTGTATAATATGGGGTGTTTTTTGGAATAAATTTGCCTAATAGTGATCTATTAAAGAGTTCCCCGTTAGATAATAATCTTGTTTCACAAGGCGGGGCTTGCTTACAAGTTTGTAAAACAATTACCAGCGAAAATATAATTTTTTTTAACATATAAATGAAATTTAAGTTGTTAAGATAAATGGAGGGGCATTTGCCCCCCCAAATGATCATTTACAGGCATCACGATCTTCCCAATCGCCACGGTTTCCATCATTGTAAACTGGATCTGCATAATTGTCTAGACCAGATGTTCCATGAGTGGTTTGGAGGAAAGAAGTGGTTCCTGTATCCCCTGAAGCTCCTCCTAAAACAGAATGGCTGCTCCTGACCTGTAAAGGTTCGAAAGATTCAAAAATCGATTTTTTCATTACTTTAGAATGTATTCAATTATAAATCCCCAATCCGTCTCGAGTCTGGGGTACGTACGTCCATGTTGTTTTCTTGAAATCCTACGTATGGGTTCAAGAGGGAAGGTATGGAATTTCCCATACAAATAGCTACTTTGTATTTCTTGAAACATCACGGTAGGGCTGGCAGAACTATGGCTGTGGTGGTCTGAATAAGCTCTGCGGGTAGGCAAAACCACTTCTGCCATAGTGTGGGCAGGATTTAATCCTTTGATTTTCTGTCTTTTATTCATTTCTACCGTCATGTTTTTTTATTTTTCATCACACATAACTTATTAATATGCGCTACAAACTTATCATTAGCTTTCGCTTTTTGCAAAGATTGTGGCAGCAATTGTTTCTTGTCGGTAGCGTATCAGCTTATCGAGTGGGTTCTCCACTTTGCTTAGCTGCCAAATTGACAATTTTCTTTGGTACCTGGTATGATGCCGTGATATCTGATACATAGGTTTTTTATGGTTTTATCTCTGCAAAATGAGATGAGTGATTTGGGATCCGTTCATTTGGCTCGTTTGCCGAAATGAGGGTGCATTGAGTATTGGGTTTTACCCTTGACGAAACAAAAATAGCACAAAGTTTTCATTCTTGGTTGTTTTCATTTTAAAAAATTTGGCGAAATGAATTTTTTTATCCTAGGTGGTAAGACTATAGAAATTAGTTCGGCTTGGTCGGTATAGCACAAGTTACAAACTTGCGCTAAGAGGGGGCCAGTACCTCATGAAGGGTTTGTTACTTTTTTCCCATTGCCGCAAAAAAGTAACCAAAAAAGGTCTAGTTTGAAAAAAAGGCGATTGCTTCGCAACAGCGGATCGGTCGTGCATTTCCAGGCTTTCCTTTTCGCTCCTTGCTTTCTCCCTATCCTTCGGGACCATCCTACCTCTGAGCGAAAACGCCATTCCAATGCACGACCGCTTATCGCTGGTTTTTCAAACACCCCAATTGGCTACACGAATGATTGCCGCTGTCCTCCAGTAGGCGGTATCTTTTTGTCAGCTGATTTGAAGTGAAGTGAAGGCAGATACATGGGCTTATTTTTGTCTTTTGTTTGCATAATAAAATGGGTGATTTGGCATAGGTTCTTTTGTTTCATTTATTGAGACATACCTTCTAAAACACAGTGGTGACTTTATTGATATGGTTGCCGTCAATACGGATCTACATCAAAATCGATGCGCAATGATTTCAGGCCAGGGGTGGAAAGGGTTCTGGCTTTTTGTTGCTGCAATAAGCTTTTGATCTTGGTGACGACTTCCATCTGGCGTTCCATCTTGATGGTGATGGTCGCCAAGTATTGGTTCCGCACCCGCCCGATGGCTGGAAAACTCGGTCCAAGAACCCTGGCACCTAACTGTGGTCGGATCGCCTCCGCAAAATACTGCACCCCATCCCGAAGGGTATCAAACTTGCTGTGCTTGAAATGGATGTCAATGATCTTGACAAAGGGCGGATAGCGAAAACTGGACCGCTCAGCCATTTCCCGACGAAAAAAATTGCGGAACTCCTGGGCCTTCACTTCCTCGATGATGGGATGCTGTGGCTGATAAGTTTGTATCAAGACCTGCCCTTTTTTACCCCGTCGGCCTGCCCTACCCGCTATCTGGGTGAGCAATTGATAGGCTCGCTCATTGGCCCGGAAATCGGGAATTTTCAACATGCCATCGCTTTGGATGACGCCCACCAACCCCAGTTTTTCGAAATCAAATCCCTTGCTGACCATCTGTGTACCAATCAGTATTTTGGCCCTGCCGGACTCAAACTGGGATATGATATCTTGCAGCGAAGATTTCCCCTTCACGGTATCGGTATCCATCCGAAGGGTGGTCACGGTGGGATAGAGCCGTTTGATTTCTTCTTCGATTTGTTCGGTACCTACGCCGACGTCTTTCAGATTATCGCTCCCACAACTCCTGCATTTTTTATCGGCGACGACCCGATATCCGCAGTAATGACAGCGGAGTTCGTGAAATCCCTTGTGATAGGTCAGGGCCACATCACATTTTTTACAGAACTGCACCGTTCCGCAATCGAGACACTCCTGGATGGGTGCATAGCCACGTCGATTCTGAAATAAGATGACCTGCTCCCCCGCTGCTAATTTTTGGTCAATGGCATTTTTCAGCGGTACACTGAGGAAGGACCGCAGCCGATTGATCTTTCTTTCCCGCACCAAATCAATGATCTCGATATCTGGCAGTACCGATTCCCCATACCGAAGATGGAGGTGGTAGTAGCCCATTTTTTTTTCTTTGACCTGCTGCAGACTCTCGAGGGAAGGTGTGGCACTGCCCAGCACCAGTGGGATCTCCCCTTTCGCACTTAGATATCTGCACAGGTCGCGTGCATGGTAGCGCGGATTGGGATTTTGCTGTTTGAAAGAGGCGTCATGCTCCTCATCGACGATGATCAAGCCCAAATTCGAAAAAGGTAAAAATACACCCGACCTCGCCGTTACAAATATCCGCACATCTTGGGCTGCAGCCTTCCATATCTCTACCCGATCATATGCCCCGATTTTCGAATGAAAAACCACCAGTCGATTGCCAAAAACCTGCTCCAACCGATCCACCATCTGTGTCGTAAGGGCAATTTCAGGCAGCATGAAGAGTACCTGCTTACCCGCTTGAAGCGCTTCTGCCATCAGGTGCATGTAGATGCTGGTCTTTCCGCTACCCGTCACCCCATGCAGCAGAAAAGTTTGTCCCTGCGCCAAATGAGTCTTCATCTCTTCCTTACAAGCAAGCTGTATTTCCGAAAGTTCGGGAAGGAGCTGACTGAAATCCTGATCCGAATTCGATAATCGACTCACCGTTTTTTTGCTCAGGGTGATGATCCCCTTTTTCTGGAGTGCTTGGAGAATAGGTAGACCTACATTGGCAAGGTTGCATACATCCTCTGCTACGATGTCTTCCATTTTTTGATGGAGTAATAAAATGGTACCCAAGGCTTGGGTCTGCAGCTGAGACTTTCGGACCATATCCAAAGCTTTGTGCTGTCCATCTTCTAGCTGAAAATCTGGATTCAGGTTCAAGATTCTGGTCACTTTGGGTCTAAATTTCGCCTGAACCTCTTCTTGGTAGGCAATCAAGTTTTTGTTGATCAGGCTTCGAATCATAGGGATAATGGTCTTCCGACCAAGGATCAATCGTATTTCCTCCATGCTCAGCGCAGAACGAATGCTCAGTGCCTCTAAAATCAGGTACTCGTCATCCGTAATCTCTTCTTCGATGGTGGTCAAATCTTCAAAAGTGGGGGTAATTTTCGTCTCGCTGTCCAATCTAAGCCCCGCTGGTAAGGATACCAACAACACCTCTCCGAGCGTACACATGTAATACTTGGCGATCCAATCCCAATATTCCAGGTGTTTGGCTTGCACGAGGGGTATTTCATCCAAAATACCCACGATGGGCCTCGGTCGGTAGGCATCAGGGTCGTGGGTCACATCCAGCGCCCATACGATGCCGGCATAGTGTTTATTTCGTATCTCTACCTCTACCCGATGCCCCACAGCGATGCTGGATCTCTGTGTTTCTGAGATCTGATAAGTCAGCGGCTCCCCAAAAGCCAAGGGGACCACCACTTGGATGTAGAATTTTTGATTCACTGTGCGAAAGTAGCATTCTTTTGGCAATTTTTGGGATTGAGCATCCCTTACTTTTGTCACCATTTTTGTGTTCTTAGCAAAAATGCCGTCAAAAGGGATATCCGTTTTTTCGTATATCTATTGGGGTGTAATCTGGACTCGCTCTCGCTAGTATTTTTTGGTTTCAAATATCCACCAAAACTTTGCGATAGTACGATCACTTTGACTTAGCTTTTTGGATTTGATCGTTGCTAACGGTAAGAATTAGCGATGGAGCCGCCCTTTGTTACTGAGCGAAGTGGAAGTATAGGGCGGCATGTCGTTATGGCTTCGAGAATTTTTATTTTTCAAATGTTTTTATGAATTTTGGATTTCTTCTCATATCTACAAGTCCTAATACTGTTAGAGCTTTGTCATCAAAATTATAATATATAAAATAGTCTCTTACAGTCTTTTTTCGTATCAAATCGTTCGTTGTTTTTGATCCTGCTTCTGGATATCTAGTCAAAACATCAAGTTCTTTTTGAAACATATTGTAGAGCTTCTGTGAATAAAAACTAGATCCATTTCTATCACTCCAATAACTAAGAATAGCTTCTAAATGTTTTTCAGCGTTTTCCGTCCAAACTATTTTGAGAGCCATTTCTGAACTTTTAAATCTACAAGTTCATTAGATATTGTCTGACCATTTTTCATTTGTTCTAAACTAATCTCTAATTCTTTTTGATGTTCAATTGGAATTTTAAAAATTTCATTGTTTGAAGTTTCGAAGTCAATCAAATTAAGGATTTCTTCAAGTAAATATGCCTCATTTACCTGATCGATACGTTCTTTGACTTGGTTTTTTAGTTCTAGGCTAGTCATATTTGACATCAATTTAGTAATGAAACAACAAAAATAGACAAAAAGTGTCATCTACTCCTTCAAAACCTTAAATCTCTGGTCCCCAACCATAAAGTTAAGGATTCCTGTGGGAAGTTCTGAGAGAATTGTGGTGTTTTGTCCTTTAGATAGGTCTTGCATTATGAGTAATCTGCCGTACACATCCATGATTTGAAGCCTTGTTTGTTCTAATGCCGTGATGGTCACTTCCGATGTCGCAGGATTGGGAAATATGTTCACCATCTCCATCATATCTTACGCTTGCTATATCGCTGTAGCTATATTGTCCATCGTAGTCTACTTGTTTGATGCGGTAGTAGTTGATGCTGATGGGTAGTGATGTGTGTATGTATTCATAGTGTTTTGTTTCGTTGCTAATGCCCTCACCTGCTAAATATCCGATGGCTGAGAAGTTTCTATCATTTGTTCTGTGCTCGATGATGTATATTTCGTTGTTGAGTTGGGTGGCTACCGACCAGGTGATATGGGGCTGTCTATATTAATCTGGGCATAACCACTATTTAATCAAAATACACGTCAAGGATTTGTGGCAGTTGAGTTCTACATCGCAAAACTTTTGATGGTTAAAAATCGTCAAAAATTACCGCTCATTGTTGTATTGAGAGACCACTCATTCACCTCTGTGTTGAAAATCTTGATCTAAAAGGAGATTTTCTTTACGAAGGTGGATCGTTTCTTCCTTTATGAACCATAACGGTTCGGGTATTGCCAAATGCGGGGATTTTTAGCACAAAAGTTCATTAGATGCACAAAACTTGAATTTAGCACTTCACTGTCATAGAAGCACGAAACCCCAGCTTTTGCAAAACGGCTGTTAGTGGCTGTTTTTATTATGTCCACCCGACATTTCTCTTCCATTCTTCAATTTCTTGTTTCCTGATTTCAAAGTCTGTTGGTGGCGATTGTTTTTCATCTTTTGCTTGTCTTCTTATTATTTCTGTTTGTTCTTCAAGTGTGTTAAGTCCGATTGATTTTCTTCTCCTATTTACTTTGTTTATGTCGTCAAAATGATTTGGACTTAAATTTCCGTATTCGTCCCAATCAAATTGAGTTCCGTAAAGTTGTTCCTTTCCTTCAAAAACTGCTATTCGGTCAGTTAGATACGCTAAACTTTTCGGGTCTGCTTTATTTTCACTAACTGCTATTTCCAACAGTTTTGCACATTTTTTCATAAATTCAGGTTGTCCGATAGAATGTTGAATAATTAACCAAGTAGATTCGTTCGCTTCTTTGCCAACTTTGTCTATTGTCGGATAGCCGATTGTATCTATTATTTCGCTTAGTGTTTTAGCATTTCTATTATGCAACTCTATCATTTCTTCGTTATAGCCATTGTTAAGTTGTCCACTTTGAATAAGTTTATCCCTTAATGCTAAATCTGAATTTTTTAAAAAAATTATTTTTTCAGCAATGCTTTTATGGTCCATTCTATAGAAGTTTTTATATTCTTGTGAAGTATCGTCCTAAAATAGCCACTAACGGTTTGCAAGCAGGAGAACGGCCCACTTTTCACGAGATCTTTTCACCGAAGATAAAACTTAATCTTTAAAAGTTATTTGTTGTTTCGAAGTACAATTTGGGCTGGCACTTGCTTGCTGTTATACGTGACTTTTTATCATTTTATATTCGTCTAATCCTTGCCCAAATCCGTCTTTAATGATTTCAAAAGTCATGAAGCCATAACGATTAAACCATTTTTCCATTAATTGAGTTGTATTGATTTGGATTGGTAGGTTAGTTGACTCCGCAGCAATTTTATTTTCAATTTCAGTGTAGAAATTATCTGATATTTTCTTTAACAAACCTGGACCAATGGATCCAACCTCAAACATGACCCATGCTATTCCATGCATGTCATCTTTCGTGTAATGTCCTCCACATCCAATTATTTCTTCACCTTTTAATATGACTAAATAATTTTCATCAGCATAGTTGTTTAGAAAATCTATTAAGTATTGCTCATCGTCAAAAGCGAAATACTTAGGACAATTAGACCTGAAAATTTCTAAAATTCTCTGCTGATCTTCCTGTTTATAAACTCTGGTTTTCATTGCGTATAACTTATTTATATGCGCTACAAACTTATCTTTAGGTTTCGCTTTTTTCACAGTGTGTGGTCGCATTTATTTCTTGCTGGTGGCGCATCAGCTTATCTAGTAAGGTCTCCACCTTGCTTAGCTGCCAAATTGACAATATTCTTTGGCACTTGGAATGATGCTGTGATTTCTGATACATAGGTGTTCTATCGTTTTATGTTTACAAAATGAGATGAGAGTCATTGGCATCCGTTCATTTGGCTCGTTTGCCGAAATGAGGTTGCATTGAGTGTTGGGTTTTAACCTTTACGAATCAAAAATAGTACAAAGTTTTCATTCTTGGTAGTTTTCATGTTAATGAATTTGGCGAAATGACATTTTTTGTCCTAAGTAGTAGGACTGAAGGAATCTATTCGGCTTTGTCGATTGAGCACAAATTGCAAACTTGCGCTAGCATTGAGTGGTGGTGGAAAGGGTGATACCTTTTCTAGCTTTTGTCACCATTTTTGTGTTCTTAGCAAAAATGCCGTCAAAAGGGATATCCGTTTTTCGCATATCTATTAAGGTGTAGTTTGGACTTACACATATTAGGTTCTTTTGGTTTCAAATATCCATCCAAGTTTTGCGATTGTACGATCACTTTGAATTAGCTTTTTGGATTTGATCGTTGCTAACGTTGAGAATTAGCGATGGAGCCGCCCTCTGTTGATGAGCGCAGTCAAAGTACAGGGCGGCGTATTCATCAAAGCATTAGTTGTAGCAGATTGTCATTTATTAATAATCACCTTTTTGTTCCCTACGATCGAGCCTTTGTAGGATAGAAGTATATAATAGAGTCCAGATTCTACATTTGAAACATCAAGACTTGTTTCATTTTCTTTTAAATTGCCATAAGTTATCTTCCTACCTACTTCATCCACCAGAATATAGGACAGTCCTTCTTTATATTCTAGTGCTATATTTACGAAGTTTGTTGCAGGATTGGGATAGATCCTGAATCCTTGTGCTTCTTGTATATCTTTTGAATTTGTAATAATCTGTAAAATACCACAATCATTTGGATCTAAACATCCATTTGAGTCTATTTTAAATACAATTGAGGTGGTGTTTTCATATCTTATTGAAGCCACCCCAAATAAATCACCATTTTCCATTTCTATCACATCCTCGACAAGCCCAAACCTCGATTCATTCAAACTAGGATCCAAATCAAAAAAAACCCTCTGCCACCTAATATCTCCATCCTGACTCATTCTTATGATCCACGGTGCACTGTGGACCAAAGGAAGTGTAGCTAACTCTTGGTAAGCACCCATGCCTAAAATATCTCCATTCTTTAAAATTTTTATTCTTCTAAATCCTCGCTGTGTGGTAGATACTTTGTTGGGTTGATAAATTATTTCCGTATCCTTATCAGAATTTACTTTTCGAATAGAATGTTTGGCATGATTTGCTCCATCCGTGTACGTATTGAAAACTACCCCCTTTTCTACGCTAGCTCCTTTGATCCCTCCTAAGTGATTAGGGCTATCCTCTGATGTATATTTCCAAATAGTATCTAAGTTTTCATTATATTTGATTACCTCGAGCCAGTCTCTCCTTTTGAAGGGTTCTTCTAATTTGTGAAAAGTAACAAGGTTGCCATCACGATCGATATCACTATCCCAAACCGTACTTTGATTTTCGGCCTTTGCCATTACAAACAAAGTGTCAAGTCTGCCATTATAATGAACTCTATACAATAGTGAATAATCAAAATTATCATCATTTCCAGATCCCATAATGTAGAATAGATTGCCGATCTTTTGTGTGGTCAACTGAAAACTGCGTTCATACTTTTTGGTGGGATGAAAGATCTCCATGGTGGGTCCTAGCTTTTTTCCATCCAAATCAAAATGAGCCATCCGAAAATGTGTATTGATCCTGTCATTATTGCCTGTCAATGTAATGGTATCATTATCTATGATCATCGACTCAAACCCTGGATCAATATCAGGTACCACCACTCTATTAATCGTATCACCGTATGCATTAAATTCTACAATTGAGCAACATTCTTGAGGATAACAAAAGTGACTTATTGAAGAAAAAAATCTATTTTTGTATTTAAAAATCAAAGTCGGATAATTACTTTGTTCATCAAAATCAACTCTTTTGAAAAAATAATCCTGACCGAACAGATGACACACATTGAAAAATAAAATGGCAATAAATACATTTTTTTTCATTTTCCAGAAATAAATTATTGAATGGGGAGCAATCATTGCCCCTCATTTTTGATTATTAAACTTTAATTAATTTTTCAGTCCTGATCAGTTTACCATTTTTAAATATTCTTACGAGGTAGAAACCAGAGGAAATGTCCATGATAAGAGATGTCTTAGAGCTAAGGATGTTTCCTTTTTGAACCATCTTCCCAATAGAACTTATGATATCATATTCGTAAGAATCGTTATGGTCCCGTACTTGGACTTCTATTTCTAAATTTTTTTCATAAAGTGGATTAGGATATATGGATATTTCTTCAAGACCATCATCCATTTTTCCTCTTTGGAAGCTCACATTCCCATCGATATGAGGTAAGTCTATTTTCACTTTTTCACCCGTCAGCAAATAATAGACTGATCTGGCATATCCTGAATATGGATTTTCTTTTGTACACATAATCAATAGCGCATTTCTATCGCCAATACTCAAAGAAAAACCGCTACGGTTTTGTAAGTAAGAATGGTATAAACTCTGTACAAATGTAAAATCAGTAATCATTTCATCCCCCTGGTCGAGACCAAGCAGATACGTTTGTGCCCTTGAATACTCCGCTTCATTCATCATTATCGCATACGCTATAATTTGATATCTAAATGAGGTATCTATGCTTGAAAACTCTATGGCCTCTTGCTTTTTTCCATCTTTCAACAGATTTCTAATAAAAGTCTTTTTTAGACGGTCTAGACATCTTCTATATTTTGCTAAAAACCATTTCTTTATCCAAGGATTCATGGTATTATTGACTTCAAGTAATGCTATTTCATTGTTTAGGGCATTGATAGTCTCCCTACATCCTTTATCACCATATTCACATTCGCAATCTCGATATTGTCTGGGCAGGTTTGTAAAAACATTGCCTGATCCACAATTTGCTGTTAATTCGTTCTCTGCTAGTTGCAAAGAAAAATTACCTTGTCCTGGAAACTTACAATTAGCAGAAGGTGTATATCCATCCTTTGTCCAGTAATCAAAATGTAATGAGCCAAGCCCAGTACCTATCCTTGCATAATAATCAAAACAATTTCCTGCCGACTTCTTTTCGAAAGGATCTCCTTGCGATTGATGAATAGACGCATTGGAATACAATTCAATATCATATTGATCTGTATTTTCAAAGCAATTCGATAGATACTCTATGTCATTTGATCCATAGGTAGAACTACCATATTCATTATTATAAAACCCATTACTTGTCACCAAATTGTATTGGTTATGGCCACTTTGCCACGCAGCAATTCCAATTTCTGAATCAAAAAAGTCGTTATTAACAACTGAAAAATCTAAATCACCAAAAATAAATAGTCCAGACCCAAAATTCGAATTACCCCTCAATGCGTATGGAATTATGTTGCCTTGGGAGTTTACTCGTATGTTAGCCTCGATGAATGTATTGTTGAATAGATTTCCACCAACCAAACTAGGGTATTCGGCATTGTGCTCAATACCAGAATTCAAAGTACTATTTCCTAGATCATAAGACGATCTATAAGCTATGATATCCGTAGTATTATCAACAAAAGTTGAATTATTGATTTCTAATCCTATATTATTTTCAAGGAAAACACCTGTAGTACACGACTCAATTCTAGAACTGGATATTGAACTTTGCTCATCTGGTGTACCATATCCTGCGAAGGAACCCCAACCATGAGGCCCAAAACGTATACCTATTTCGCAATTAAATATTAGGGCATTATCAGACATATTAATGATACCACCTCCGTACTCAATACCATATCCATAATAGGGAAAATTAAATATATTTTTGGTTTCTATACCCACTTTTGCATTGGATATAATCCCTCCATTAGTAAGCTCTATTTTCCCAGGATTAAATGTATTCAATCCTATCGATAGATGGCCAGCAAGTTGGATTCCATTCCACATCGGACAATGTTGACAATTCGTAAGATGACCACCATCAATTACTAATTTTGAACCATTACCCACAATAATTTTATCCAAAATTTTTACTTCTACATTATTCCCTATAGTTAGGACTGCTCCATTCATTACCTCAATCTTGTTAAATACTTGGGGCGCCAATAGCGTTAAATTTGATGTAATAGTCAAATTATCCGTAGACATACATACTGGTATAACGCTAATAGGCTCACTGGGATTTCCATAACAATCAAAAGCAATGTTGTAAAAATACCCATAGTATGTGCCAGGTTCGGAAATTGTACCTGTACTATATGAGTCTATACAGTCGAAAGGGTTAGGATCTTTTGACCACCTTAGTTCATGTCCAGCTGGAATTTGCCCTTCGAACAAATCATTTATATTGACCAGTCCATCGCATTCTAGATTCAGGCTACTCTGCAATAGGACAGGACCGTCAATATCGCATGAATAACCAGGTTCCATATTTTCAATAATAAAGTCCCTAGTTTTAAACACATCAGCCATAACATCGGGGTAGGTAATATTTGGATTACTACCATCATTGGGATCTTGTCCCCACGAAATTATTCCAGCTAGGTACTCTTTCCCATTTCGAGTTATGACACATGGTCCACCACTGTCCCCAAAATAAGCTTGCCCATTTGGCGAGTATGTCGCAAACATGGAATTGATATTATAATAAGTAGGATATCTAGGTTCTGATGTCCAAAAAGGACTCTGAGCTAAATTGAAAATGGTTCCTAAAGAGGATTTAATCCTTGAAGGTGAAAGACTGAGATTTGAAGGATCTACCCTACCCCAACCATAAATTTTGCAAGAAGTTCCGAAATCAATACCCTCAGATGAAAATAGACAACTCTTTGTGATTTCAATTGGTCTTACATTTTCATCAAAAGTAAAAGGTTCATCTATTTTCACTATTGCAATATCATAAACAGAAGGAATATTTTGGAATCCTCCAAATAAACCGTGCAAGATAATTGACTCACTCTTTACTGCTTGAGTACTAGAATTATATAAATCGCTTCCGGCCCGTATTGTGAGGCAACCTCCGCAAAATTGGGCAAAATTATCAACAACGTGAGCAGCAGTTACTATTGTTCTAGGATCAACAATAACGCCAGCTCCAATGTGATTGTTTCCATGATGTATGGATACTATGTACCCAGGATTCTCAGAAAAGGAACCCCCAATAATTCCCTGTATTTTATCATTGTGAGAAATATTGATTTTTTGTCCGAATAAACCAATTTGAACAAAAATGAAGAAAAAAATAGAGATACAAGCTTTCATTTTATTTTTTTTTTAAAGGTTACGCTTTACTTTGTTTTTAGGTGTTTTCAAGCAATTACCATTCACCTGCTATCACTTTGATCCTTTCATGACTTCGAAAATCTTGCAAAAATACTTCTGTCGAAGTCTCCCTTTCATATATTGAACATGACATTTGTTTTTTTCATCTCCAATTTGTCTAGTCGTTATTTTGCTTTATAAGTGATAACTTATTTATTTCTGCTACAAGCTTTTCACAATTTTCAGTTTTTTTTCAAAGTTTGTGGTCGCATTTATTTCTTGTCGGTGGCGCATCAGCTTATCGAGTGGGGTCTCCACTTTGCTGAGCTGCGCATTCGTCACGTGGGTGTAGATGAGGGTGGTGTTGATGTGGCTATGACCCAAGAGCTCTTGGATATAGCGTACATCTATCCCTCCATCTAATAAGTGTGTAGCAAAACAGTGGCGTAGCGTATGTGGTGTCACACGCTTGGATATTCCTGCTTGTTTTGCTGCTCGCTGTACCACCAGCTGTAGCGATCGTTCTGCATAGTGTCTTTGCTGGTCTTGACCCTCAAATAACCAATACGCTGGCTTGTATGCTTCAAAGTATTGGATGAACAATTGCTTTAATACGGTGCTAAGGGGTACGATCCGATCTTTTTTTCCTTTTCCCCCTTTGATTAGGATTTGATCGCGGTCCCACCACAAGTCTTGGACCCGTAGGTGTAGGATTTCATTAAGGCGCATACCCGTACTATACAAGGTGTATAGCATGGTGGTATGCTTGAGGTTTTCGCCTTTTAATTGTTGATTCGATAGTATTGATAGGTATCGATCTTTACCTCCATCTTGTAGGTGGGTAGCCGTAAGGAAGGGTTTGTTACTTTTTTCCCATTGCCGCAAAAAAGTAACCAAAAAAGGTCTAGTTTGAAAAAAAGGCGATTGCTCCGCAACAGCGGATCGTTCGCATTTCCAGGCTTTCCTTTTCGCTCTCATGCCATCACCTTGCCTTCGGAAACAAACCTCCTCTGAGCGAAAACGCCATTCCAATGCACGACCGCTTATCGCTGTTTTTTCAAACATCCCAATTGAACGGCTTTTTTCTACATTTCTTATTTCTCTTGCAAGTTGATTTGCATGCGAAATGGATTCCGTAATTTTCTGTGCTCTTGCCTTCTTACTTTTTTCCCATTGCCGCAAAAAAGTAACCAAAATAGATGGAAAATACTTCATCGGCTTGAGGGATTGGCGCAGCGTATTTTTGCTCAGCCGAAGCTCATTTTTTTGTGGCATAGCAGCGCTACGCCTAAAAAATAGCTGAAGGATCAGCAAATAATAGGCCGACAAGAACCAAGTGAGATGGGGTATTTTCCATCTACACAGTCTAGTTTGAAAAAAAGGCGATTGCTCCGCAACAGCGGATCGTTCGCATTTCCAGGCTTTCCTTTTCGCTCTCATGCCATCACCTTGCCTTCGGAAACAAACCTCCTCTGAGCGAAAACGTCCTTCCAATGCACGACCGCTTATCGCTGTTTTTTCAAACAGTACTGCGGTTCCTAATCTCGGACCTTTCAGCACTTCTGGATCATAGGCTGTCTCTACTGTAAAATATTCTGCATGATAGCTGACTTGTGGGCCACCCGTGTGTGGGTGTATGTCCGTACCCTTGCACGCATGGTAGGAAGGATGTACGGCGGGCGACACCTCGGACGAATTCGTGCCACAGGTGTCTATGCTGGCATTGTCGCTTTGATCTGATGCGGATGTAGCGGTACCAGTATGGTCAGTATCAAGTGAATGTATTTGGTAGGGAATTCCTAATTTCTGAAATTGTGCGAAAGCTTCTTTCGTATAGGGCATGTACCAAGTCTTCTGGATTGGGGCATATCTTGCTCCTGCTATGGTCTTGACGGCTACGAGCCACTCCTGTCTGCCACTAAAACTCAGCCATACCACCGTCCTCCCGAAGGCGGTATCTTTTTGTAAGCTGATATATGGTGAAGGCGGATACATGGGTTTTGTTTTATTTTTGCTAAATGAGATGAGTGAATAGGAATCGTTTCATTTGGCTCGTTTGCCGAAATGATGGATACGTTGAGTATCGGGTTTTACCCTTTTTCGAAACAAAAATAGTACTCATTTTTCATTCTTGGTAGTTTTTTTTATCAAAATGTGATGAAATGAAAAATTTTTGGCGTAAGTGGTAGATTTAGAGGCATATTTGGTAGATTTAGAGGTGTATTTGGTTCTGTGGTGGAAATGGGTAATCCCATCTAGCTTTTGTCACCATTTTTGCATTTCAGGCAAAAATGGTGACAAAAGGGATATCCCTATATTTTCATATCCGCGGGCTAAAGCCCACGGCTATTAATATGTCGCTCCGCTGGAGCTGGTTGCAGGTATAAGTATATGGCTTTGCGGTCTTTGCGTTAAAATCTTTGCGATCTTTGCGTCATATGGGGCATCGTCGGTAAAGCACAAGTTGCAAACTTGCGCTAACAGAGGTCTTTGCGAAAAATCTTTGCGGACTTTGCGTGAAATGAGCCCTGGTCGTTAAAGCACAAGTTACAAACTTGCGCTAACAGTGGATGGTGTGAAATGGGTGTAAAAGCACAAGCTCCAAACTTGCACTAACAGTGGTAGCTGGTTGCAGTCATTGGTATATGGCTTTGCGATAATCCTTTGCGATCTTTGCGTGAAATAGAATTGGTGGGCTTAGGCTTTTGTCACCATATCCATCACTCCACTTTCACCACTTTCGTCAGGTGCCAATGTACGCCTTGTTTTACTCGGAGGATAAAAATTCCATTTTCTTGAATGCGGATGCGCATATCTGTCGTCTGTCCGGACTGCACCATCTTCCCTTCTGCACTATAAAGCTCGTATGGGCCATCTTTTTCCATACCCGATATCTGAATCTCTCCGAGCGTAGGGTTTGGATACACTTTCAGATCGCTGTATATGACGTCGGTGGTCGATGTACTCAGATTGGCATCACAGGGATAATCCACAAACTGAAGAGAGAGTGTATCATTTTCAAAGCATCGAAGCACGGTGGTGTATTCTATGAAATTATCACAGATCAGAAATCCTGTGTTCAAGAATAATCCACCGTAATTAAATCCGATTTCGTGAATAGCTTGTCGTCCGAATTCTCCAAATTGGTTCCAAGGGGTTGTCTCCGTGTAAGATACATGCTGAATGAAAGAAGGAGCTCCATTCGGTAAAGTGTACGGCGTAATAGTATCTATCTTCATCACAGAGGTGTGAATATTGCCTTCTTCGAGTTCATCGGGACAGATGACACCCCAAGTAAACTCGGTCTCTGTTCGCAAATTAAAATCATAGGTCAGTTGAAAATCCTGAATTTCATCCCGGTAGATCCACACCTTACCATCTGATTGTTTGAGAAAAGTCTCCCGGGTCGGGGTGAGCAGTACCCAGACTTTCTCTCCGCGGAATATGGTGGTATCTACGATCTCGTACACCTCAAAGGTCCTGATGGGTGGGAAGAGTTTGACCCGCTCATAGATCCAGCGGGTACCGATCCCCCAATTGGGACTCCCTAGAAGCCGCTGCTGATCGATCTTGATCACCTCTGAGCCACCGACCAAGTCTCCACAGCTCCTACGAAGACAGCCCATACTATCCACAGAGAGTACCCACAGATTGAAATGATCCCAACTCGGGCTTGGTTTGCTTATATCAAAACGGAGTGCATAGCCAAGGCAGAATATCTGCCCATTCGGTAGGTCCTGTGCATAGTGTATGCCCGTCCAATTGTAAGGAAGGTAAGTATCATCAGGTATCTCCTCTCCCCCATCTAGTAGATATCTCTTGTGAAAAATCTGACGCCCATCTTCTGATAGCCGCACTAGAAATGCCGCCATCGCAATTTTATTTTTGCCATTAAGTACGAAACCTGATACCAAAAAATCACCATTGCTACATTGGTGCATATCGTTTACACAAAATAGCTGGGAGAGCACATTACCTTGTTCGTCCTCCCATGGAAAATCATACGCCCAGAGTCGCTCTTTCGTAGTGGGATCTATACAATATATTTCTCCTTCTCCACCATAATTATTAGATACATATATGTATCTCCCATTACGATCTACTTTAAAATATGGCCTATTTATGGTTCGTTCATCTTCAAGCTTATAGTCTTCTACCAGATGGCCTAACGTGTCTATTTCTGTAATCCGCACACCATAATCTCCTCCTGGCCCTATGATACCGTACTCTGAATAAAATACCAAATTTCCTCGATTATTTACTTGAAGATCAAACAATTCAGTGATTCCTCTATTATTATTGCCATAGTGGTAGATGTAGTTATAAACCAAATTAAACGACTTATCCAACTTCAACACAAATCCATCAAAAAAACCTCCGGTCCTATTTCTATATCCAAATACATAGTAATGGTCCCCATATAAAATAATGCCGTCAGGAAAATACTTATGCGTATCACCGCTGGGGATGATGGTTTCATTTATCAAATTAAAGCTATAATCAACTACCTGCAATTTTACACCCCTGCCATTTATTGTATAATTTGACAATAAAATATATTGTGATCCATTATCCAATAGTGCCTTCCGAATGGTCCGCTGGATTTGTGCTGTCTGGGAGCCATACTTTGTAGCAGTATTAGCCAATTGCTGTGAATGAAGTACACGGCCATTTTTGGTGTCGTATTTGAATAAAGTGGTAATCGAACTGACATATTGTTGGTTATTGACCACAGAATCTAATTTAAAATCTGCCAAAAATCCGATCGCAGTATCTCCCTTGATGATAAAATTTCCTGGAGCATCCGTCAGATAGTTGCCAAAATTATACAGTGCACTGTAGTCTTGGGCTGATATACCTCCCATGCGTAGTAGCAGGTAGGTAAGGATTATAGTGGTAGTTCGAAGCATCTCTCCAAGCCTTTGACATCGCTGCCATTTTTCATAAAAATTTGTTTTTTTCATCTTGCATCTTTTTTGAGTGTAAAAATTATTATTCATTCATCTTCAACAGAAATCTACCTTTCAGAAATCGGGCAGCTATGTATCACTTACAAAGATAAACAAGCTAAATGATATTGGCAATAGTTCTATTTTTTGTAACAGAACACAAGTAGGGCCGATATTTAGAAAATGTCAGATTATCAAAATTATATTTCATTAGCCTCAAATTCTAGGGCGACTTCTAAAAATAAAACTTGGATTAAAAGAAGAGATCGGGTGAAAGATTTTTTTTTGCCCTCACAAGCTTTTGTCACCATTTTTGATACATCGGCAAAAATGTCGCCAAAAGGTTTACCCCACTGTTATCATATCCGCGGGCTAAAGCCCACGGCTATAGATTTGTTTATCATAGCACAAGGTGCAAACTTGCGCTAACAGTGTATGGCGTTGCTTGTCGGAATAGCACAAGTTACAACCTTGCGCAAACGGTGGGTCGCTCCAATGGAGCTGGTTCCTGGCATTGCTCTATGGCTCTTTAGCCTTTGCATGATATGAGGGGCTGATCGGAATAGCACAAGTTCCAAACTTACGCTAACAGTTACTGCCGATAAAAACACCTTCGCGTGCTCTGCGTTAATCCTTTGTGATCTTTGCGTGAAATGGAAATGGTGGGCTGATGCCTTTATCATCATTCTTTAATTTATTGGCAAAAATGACGACTACAGAGACCGCCGATTTATCCTGCGTGTTTTTGAAGCTCAAAGTATATTTTTTTATCCAAAACGGGTCCATCATTGGGGATCTCTTCGTAAATTGCAGCCATGAAAGTATTTGCCAACCTTTTATTTTTGGGGATCCTGCTGTGGAGTATGCCGCACTTATCCGCCCAAAACTGCAATCAGCCGATATCGATTGGATTTTCCAACCGACAGACCAACAGTATCCAGATGAACTGGATCAACACCAATGGTACCAACGCCTCCAAATGGGAAATCGAACTCAGGCTCAGGGACGAAGTACCGACACGAACGGCTAATTTCATCGCTGAGACAAATCCAAATATCCTGCTAACCAATCTTCAGAGTGGCACGCCCTATGATGTCTATATCCGAACCGCCTGTACGAATGGCAGTTTCAGCCCCTGGAATGGACCATTTCAGTTTACCTCCGTCATCGCTTCCCCCTCCAGATGTGAGCTCAATATTCCTTTGCGAGACAACAACTGTCAGAATGGTTTCGAGCAATTTTTTATCCAAAATGATTCGATGGGCCGACTAGGCGTGGATGTGTTTTTGAATCGGGTGGAACTGATCATTTCGCATGACTGGCCGGCGGATCTATCCCTGACCCTTATTTCTCCGAACAATAAAGAAGTCGTCCTCAGTGAGTTCAATGGTATTTTCACCACCAATTTTGGGATACCGGAAGCAGACTGTGTGATGCCGACCGTCTTTTCGGCGGATGCCTGTCGAGGGATCAAGGAAGGCGTACCACCGTTTTTGGGAAGTTTTAGACCAGAAGGCGCTGTCACCGACCTCTATGACGGATCCGAAGCAGCTGGCGCCTGGCGACTACGCGTATGCGATAATGCACTCAATGATCGGGGAATTCTTAAATTTGTAAACCTCGTATTTTCCAAGGTGCCTTGCCAAAGTGTCAACACCTATTTCATACAAAATGTCACTGCCACCAGTGCCACCATTGGCTGGCTGCCACCGCCCGCTTGCGGAGTTCTCGAAATCGAATACGGCCCACAAGGATTTGTGCCAGGACAAGGTATCGAGACTTTTTTTGTGCCTTGCGAAAATAGATCCCGAACCATCACCGGGCTACAGCCAGATACAGACTACTGCTTTTTCCTAAAATCAAACTGTATTCAAAGTACTTCCGCACCCACATGTGAAATCTGCTTTCGGACCACCTGTGCGAATCCGACGCTGAGCACCAGCTTTAATAATCAGACCATTTGCGAGCAGAGCTGCGCCATCCCCTGTTCCATCAATACACCCGTGTGGAGAAACCTCACCACTTCTGATGAACTGGACTGGATGGTACAGCGAGGAAAATCCATCAATCAAAATACAGGCCCTGATAATGATGTCAGCACCAATGGCAACTATGTCTTCGTAGAAAGCCGTCCCACCGTCTGTGGCCCAGCACGAACCGCGATTCTGGAAAGTAATTGCATCCTGGTCACTCCCTCTGGTAGCGGCTGTGATATGGCCTTTTCGTACTACATGTCTGGGCTTGGTGTAGGCAGTCTGCGCCTCGAAATTTCCCTTGATGAGGGAATCACTTGGCAGTCCTTGGTTGCTCTAGAAGGCAGCCAGGCTGATAATTGGATACGGCAGGAGCTAAGCCTCGCAGAATATCAAGGCTTACTCGCACATTTCCGATTCGTGGCGACTACCACTGATCAAACCCAGGGCGATATTGCTTTGGATCAAATAGAATTTTACGGTTCCGCCCTCTCTTCCGAGCCCATCCGATATTTTGTAGATGCTGATGGAGATGGATATGGAAATAGTACCATTTTCGAGGACCGGTGTACCAGTTTTGCACCAGGAGGGTTTTCCAGACTTTCCAATGACTGCGATGATACAAACCCAAACATCTTCCCGGGTGCACCAGAAATATTCTGCAATGGGATCGATGAAAACTGCTCTGGCCTCTCAGATGATCAAAATCTGCCTGACCCCATTCGGATAGAATCTTTCACCGCCAGCCCTACTTCTTGTCTCGGGGTAACGGATGGAACCATCGATATCAGTATCCTCGGAGGTACCCCACCCTATCAAATTCGATGGTCCAATGGTATGGAGGGCAGCACCCTTCAAGAACTCCAAGAGGGCTTCTACCGAGTCACGATCACTGATGCGGGTGACTGTACATACATCAGCCCATTCATAGAAGTAAAATCCACCGCAATCATCAATGTATTGCCACAGTTTCTACGAAGAGCCAGTTGTAATGGTGCCAATGATGGCGGTATCGAAATAGCCGTAAATGGTGGTACCGCACCGTATACATTCGAGTGGAATGACGGCAGCAATTCTCAAAATAGAGCAGATCTCAGCCCTGGTACATACTCCGTTCAGGTCACAGATGCCCTCGGCTGTCAAGTCAATAGTGCTCCCATCACAGTATTGACGCAGCGAAACATCCAAGTTGGATTTACTGAGAGGAGGCATGTAAGCTGTGCAGAACGTCAGGATGGACGGGTCACGCTAGCAGCCAGCGGAGGCAGAGCACCCTACACCTTCCAGTGGCCAGATGGCTTCGTCGGTGCTCAGCGCAATAACCTAGCTGCTGGGCAATACATCATCTCGGTAGTCGATGCAGATCAGTGCTCTCAGACCTACCAACTGGACATCACCGCACCCGCAGCCACAGACATAACCCTTACGAACCTCGAGCAAGTACGCTGTCCTGGCGAAAGAAATGGTACTATCCGGGTATTGGTCAGCGGGGGTACCGGACCATACACCTACTTCTGGAACAATGGTGCCAATGCGCCCCTCAATCCACGTCTGGGCGCCGGAGACTATACCCTCACCGTGGTGGATGCCAATGGCTGCCGCAGCACCTCTGATACCTACCAAATCCAAGAACCGACACCCATCATTGCCGAAGATATCTTCATTGAGCCTGCCACCTGCCTCCTGGCCAATAATGGATCCATCGCCCTTCAAATATCAGGTGGGACACCGCCCCTACAGTATGTGTGGCGCAATACCATGGCGGATTCCACGGTAGCAGACCAGCTGACCAGCGGGCTATATGGGGTCACCGTCCTGGACAGAAGAAATTGTAAACTAACCATCGGAAACCTTTTCGTGCCATTCCTCAATAAAGTAGCAGACCTCAATCTGGCCGTGGACAATCAAAACAAATGCGCTGACGACCGAAAAGCCAATATCCAACTGGAGGTAAGTGAGGTCACCCTACCGATCAATTATAACTGGAGCACCGGATTCTCCCAAACGACGGAGGATACCCTTAGTCAGCTACAAGACCTACCTGCCGGACAGTATCAAGTCACCATCACCGATGGGGAAGGCTGTGTGACGACCTCAGAAGTGATCACGATCCCAAACATTAGCCCCATCAGTTTCATGGCCCAGACACCTCGGGTCAATCGATGTGCGGGAGATAATGATGCAGCACTTCGGATCGTACCCGCTGGTGGCACACCACCGTACAGCTTTGTATGGTCTACAGGAAGCACCGCTGCTTTGATTGAAAATCTATCAGCCGGGCCATATACCTGTACGATTACGGATGCCAATGACTGCTTTCTGGTGACCAATGAGATCTTCGTCTTCGAGCCTTTGGCCGTCAGTGCAGCGATCATCACCGCTCCAAGCAATCAGGGAGCACCCGACGGATCCATCCAGGTCACACCGAGTGGTGGAGTCAGTCCTTATTCCATATCGTGGGTACAGTTCCCACAATTCAGTGGATTCACACTGCCCAATTTATTGCCTGGGGTATATAACTTTAAAATTACAGACGCCAATGGCTGCGAATTTTCGGGTAGCGCAACAATAGAACTCAGCACTTCGACCAATGATGGCGCAGATATAAGCCTGTCCGTGTACCCAAATCCGACACAAGGGCTGCTCACCATCCGAGGTCTTCAGCTACAGGACTACAAATCCATCCAACTGGCGGATGTATTGGGAAGGTCCTATGCCGAATTGGAGATCCAAGAGCACGATGGAGATCGTATCATACTGTCCTTACACGGACTGCCAGCTGGTATATACACTGTGGTATTGATAGATGGGCGAGGAAGATTTAGAACAGCCAAGGTCATCAAGAGTCCGTAAGCTTTATCACATGGTGAAAATGGTTTTGCGAAGGAAGAAAAGTCTTTGATTTTGGGCAAGATACGAACTTGATAAGAAATATCTACGCTGAAATACCATTATTAGAAAAACAAAAAATAAGTAGCGCCAGTTTCTTACCTTTGTGGTAAAATAATAGATCATCAAATACCATAACCTTGAGCCAAAGAAAAGGATTACAAGTTTGTTTTTCGGGATAGATCAGAGTCTGTGACCAATTCAATACGAAGCTAAAAATCAAGAGCTTTCGTGACTAACGCCAAAAAACAAAATACAGCCCAACAGTTTTTCAATATGTTCGTACATTATCAATTAGCTCAGCTTCCGACTTTCAAAAACGCAGTCATCACCATCGGATCCTTTGATGGAGTACATGCTGGCCATCAGAAAATCTTCCAAAAGATGAGGACCTTGGCCCATGAAAACGGTGGAGAGCAGGTAGTCATTACTTTTCATCCACACCCCAGATCTATCATCTTCCCCAAAGATCAGACCCTCAGCCTGCTCAATACTTTGGAAGAGAAAATAGAAAGAATGCGCGAAAATGGTGTCGATCATCTTGTTATAGTGCCATTCAATGTAGAATTTTCTCAACAAAGCGCAGTAGAATATGTAGAAAATTTCATCATTCGGTATTTTCATCCAAGTTGGGTAGTTATTGGGTATGACCATAGATTTGGGATGAATCGAGATGGTAATATCCACCTGCTCGAGCAATACGAAAAAAAGGGCCAGTTCCGCCTATTCGAAATCCCTAAATTCGAAATCGATGATATCTCCATCAGCAGTACCAAGATCAGAAAAGCGCTGACAGAAGGTGATGTGGAGACCGCAGTAAGCTTCCTTGGAGCACCCTACCCCATCATGGGTAAAGTGGTGACAGGTGATCAGATCGGTACCTCCATTGGATTTCCGACCGCCAATATCCAACTGCCCGACGAAAAAAAATTACTCCCCAAGGATGGTGTGTACGCCGTATCCCTGAAGATCCACAACAAATCTTTCCGTGGGATGATGTACATCGGCAATAGACCCACCCTAAAAAATGGGCAGGTTCGCAAAAATATCGAAGTCCACATCTTTGATTTCAATGAGCAGATCTATGACGAAACCCTGACTATTTACATTCACGGAAGTATCCGAGATGACCAGAAATTTGACAACCTATCCGAACTCCGTGATCAACTTGAAAGGGATGAGCTGCGTGCCAAAGAGCTCTTGGATAGCAAATTTACATCCGATGCCAGCCGCGTGACCATCGCCATCCTCAATTACAATGGAGAGGAGCTTCTCGATGCCTACCTCCCATCGGTGGCAAATAGCAGCCAGAATCCCTTTGACACCGTGGTGATCGACAATGCCTCCCACGATGAGTCGCTCGAATTTCTCCAATCATACTACCCCGAAATAGAAATCATCGAACTCCATAAAAACCATGGATTTGCGGAGGGTTATAACATTGGGTTGAAATCCATCGAAACGCCCTATGTAGTGCTTTTGAATTCGGATGTCCGGGTTACGAAGGATTGGCTAGACCCCATTTTAGAGAAGATGGACCAAGATAAAAGCATCGGTGCCATGATGCCCAAAGTGCGATCGCTCGAGCAGCCCGATCACTTCGAATACGCAGGTGCTTCGGGTGGATTTTTAGATTTATTGGGATACCCCTTCTGTCGCGGACGAATATTCGACACTTTAGAAAAAGACGAAGCACAGTACGATCAATCCATAGAGGTAGCTTGGGTAAGCGGAGCTACAATGGTAATCCGCACTAGGTTATTCAAGGAATTGGGAGGTTTTGATGGCAGCTTTTTCGCACATCAGGAAGAAATCGACCTTTGCTGGAGAATCCGTAGGGCTGGTTTTCGATGTATGGCGGCACCCCAAAGTCTTGTGTATCACCTCGGAGGTGGTACCCTCCAGTACGAATCTCCTCAAAAGACCTACCTCAATTTCCGGAACAATCTTAATATGCTTCTGAAGAATGAGGAGGGCAGCGGTGTGGTATGGAAATTTTTCCTTCGCTTGGTGTTAGATGGTATCGCTGGAATTCGATATTTATTTCGAGGTCAATGGAATCTGACATTAGCCATTATCAAAGCTCATTTTTCTATTTACAAAAATCTTCCTAACATCATCGAAAGAAGGAATTTGGAAACCAAAAAAATCAAATCTCTCAGGATCGGTCCTTCCAGAAATCACGTCATCTACCCACGACCGCTGATATGGGATTATTTCATCGGTGGTAAAAAGACTTTCTCACAGCTCAAATTCTAATTCATCTCCCATGCAAATTGATATTCTCTTCGAAGATCAGGACCTCGTCATCATCAATAAGCCAGCTGGTATCCTCACGGTGGCAGATCGGTATAATATGGAGAGCCTCCACTTGCAATCCTTGCTCCGAAAACGCTATGGTGAGATCTTTACGGTACACCGTCTGGATCGTGATACAAGTGGCGTGATCGTTTTTGCAAAAAATGCCGAGACACACAAACTACTCTCTGCCCTCTTCGAATCCCGAGATATTGAAAAATACTATCTCGCCTTTGTCCAAGGGCAAACTCCACCCGACGGGGAGATCGAAACCTTTCTCGCAGAATCCCAGCATGTACAGGGAAAGATGGTTGTCAGCAAAAAAGGAAAATGGAGCCATACGAGCTTTCGCACCATCGAAAATTTTAAAACAGCCAGCTTCCTGAAGGTCCGCATCCACACAGGAAGAATGCACCAAATTCGTGTACACATGCAGCACATCGGACATGCCCTACTCGTAGACCCGCAGTACGGAGGTCAGGAAGCCCTCTACCTCAGCGAACTGAAAGGCAGAAAATACCGTCCTACCAAGGATGAAGATGGTGAGCGACCACTCGTGTATCGACTTACGCTACATGCTTATCAATTGAAGTTTGCGCATCCCATCACGGGCGAACAACTGGAGATTGTAGCAGACCTACCGAAAGACCTTCGGGCACTGCTGAATCAACTCCAAAAGTGGCAGCGCCTCTAGGCGAGGGACGTCGCTATTTCATCCCACTCTTCCATTAGGGTCTCGAGCTGAGACTTATGATCCTTGTACTTTTGCGTGAGGGACTCGAAGTCTTTTGATCCGTAGAAGCTGCTGTCCGTAGCTTTCAGCTCGTAGTCTGCGATGAGGCCCTCCAGTTTTTCGATGTCACGCTCCACATACTGCAGCCTCCGCTTGAGTTTTTTCGTTTCTTCGTGATCCATGATTTTCGGGACTGGACCAGAAGCTGCTGAGGGCGTGTTAGCTTCGGCTGAAACCTTCTTTTGGGTATCGATATCCCGAATATCCTGAAATTTCTTCTTCTCCAAAAAGAAATTGATATCTCCGAGGTACTCTTTGACCCCACCATCTACAAATTCGTAAACTTTATTCGATAGTCCTTCTAAAAACTCCCGATCGTGTGATACCACGATGAGTGTCCCTTCAAACTGAAGCAGGGCAGATTTGAGGATTTCCTTGGTCTGGATGTCCAGGTGGTTCGTCGGCTCATCCATGATGATCACATTGGAAGGATTCAGGATCATGGCTGCAATCGCCAGTCTGGCACGCTCACCCCCAGAAAGTACAGATACCTTCTTATCCACATCTTCGCCCGAAAAGAGAAATGCGCCGAGAATATTTCGAATATTCGGTCTTGACTCTGCGGGGCACTTTTCATCCATCACATCCAGCACCGTCTTGTGCAGATCAATCAGTTCTGCCTGATTTTGAGCATAATAGCTGAGGAAGACATTGCTTCCTACGATGATTTCCCCATCGGTAGCCGCCAGCTGGTTGACCAAGATCTTGGCCATCGTGGTCTTCCCCTGACCATTCTGACCGACGAAAGCTATTTTATCTCCGCGTTCGATGTGTAGATCAATACCCCCTAACACCCGTTTGTCACCGAAAGCCATTCCGATATTTTTCACCTCATAGACCACTCGTCCGGAGCGGGCTGCTTCACCGAAATTCAATTTCACCTGGCGAACATCCTCATCCGGTAATTCGATCCGATCGAGCTTATCCAACTGCTTTTGCATGGACTGCGCCATCTTCGTTTTGGTGGCTTTCGCCATAAATCGATTGATGGTCTTCTCCTTCGAGGAGATGAGTTTTTGCTGATTGGCAAAAGAGGCTGCCAATATCTCACGCTGTGCTGCTTTTTCTTTGACGTAGAAATCATAATTTCCGGAGAAATCAAAGAGTCGTCCCAACTCCAACTCCAGGATCCGATTACAGACATTATTCAGAAACTGCTTGTCGTGCGAGATCACCAATACCGTACCTGGATATTGGATCAAATATTCTTCCAGCCAAATGATGGATTCGATGTCAAGGTGGTTCGTCGGCTCATCCAGAAGCAGCAGATCAGGCTGTGTCAAGAGCAATTTCGCCAATTCGATCCTCATTTTCCAGCCACCGCTGAATTGAGAAACGGGTTTAGACAATTCTGACTGCTTGAATCCCAGACCAGAAAGAATCCGAACACACTTGGCCTCCAGGTTTCCGGCATCCATCAGCTCTAACCTTGCAATGAGGTCCGACAATCGCTCTACCGTATCGAGGTAGGATTTTGATTCGTAGTCTGTCCGCTCGGCAATCTCCGTATTTAGTGCTTCGATCGATTGGGTGAGTTTATTGATCTCATCAAATGCAATTTTTGCCTCCTCGAGAACCGTGCGATCTACATCAAAAAACAAGTCCTGCTTTAAAAACCCGAAGGTGAATCCCTTTGGAAAGTCGATCCTTCCGGAATCAGGCGTCGCCATTCCCGTCATAATGCGCAGAAGTGTAGATTTACCCGCACCATTCCTTCCGATGAGCCCTACCCGATCCTTTTTTCCGATCACAAAGGAAATATTGTGGAGCAAGGCCCTTTCACCAAAATGTACGTTGATATCCGACAGGTAAATCATGAATGACTAGTTTAGGCTATTATTTTCGGGAATATCCGCGATTACTTCGTAGTTGAGCCCCTTGTTTTTCAGGACGAGGCTCCACAGGTCTTTGGCTTTTCGATAGAAGAGGTAATTGATGTCGCCATCTGCCACGAGCCAGTCTTTGCCATCGAGCTCCTCCTTCAGCTGGCCTTCAGACCAACCGCTGTACCCCAGATAAAAACGAATCTGGTAGGGTTTGACCATTCCGCTTTCGATCAGAAACTTTAATTTTTTGAAATCGCCGCCCCAAAAAACACCAGGCTGTACTTCGATGCTATCATCCAAAATATGGCCGATGGTATGTACATAATACACATTGTCATTGGCTACGGGGCCTCCATAGTAAATGTAGGAATCAAATTCTGGGAAATTCGCCAGAACTTCATGGACGGCTAGATTGGTCGGCTTATTCAAGATGAAACCGATGGAGCCTTCCTTCTCAGTATGATCCACCAGATACACCACCGTACGCTTGAAATGAGGATCCAAGGAGTAGGGTTCGGAGACCAGAATATCGCCTTTTTTTATTACGTCTTTCAAATATTGATGGGTTTCGATGATGATTTATCCAATGGAGTTTAGTTTGCCTTCGAAAAACTCAGTGCTGTCGTTGCTTACAAACGCAAATTGACAACAAATGGACGTCAAAAAAAGATCCGGAGCATACAGAATCAAAGACTTTGGGTCTCTGACTCGGGTGCAATCTTTTTGATAAGTCCACCAAGGACCTTTCCCGTACCACCAGACTCCACGAAGACCTGGATGCCGTCTACCACCATTGATTGAATGCTTTGCGTCCACTTCACCGGCCCTGTCAATTGTGCCAAAAGGTGCATTTTTATTTGTTCAGGATCCGTCTCGCCCTTGGCTGTGATGTTTTGATATACTGGGCAACTAGGCGTCGAGAATGTCGTAGCAGAGATCGCTGCCCCCAATTCTTCTTGCGCTGCCTGCATCAGTGGGCTGTGGAACGCTCCGCCCACAGGTAAAAGAAGTACCCTTTTTGCACCAGCAGCCTTTAGTTTTTCAGATGCAGCCTCCACACCTGCCAGACTACCAGAGATGACCAGCTGTCCTGGACAATTGTAATTAGCCGGGACTACCACATCAGAAGTCACTGTGGCACAAATATTTTCTACCTCCGCGTCAGGAAGGCCGAGTACAGCAGCCATGGTACCCGGAAGAGACTCACAGCAGCGCTGCATCGCCATTGCACGGGCGTAGACCAGTCGCAATCCCGCTTCGAAATCCAGACATCCCGCCGCTACCAGGGCAGAAAACTCACCCAAAGAGTGACCAGCCACACCATCCATCCCCTGCACATTGGCATTGTAAAACTTTGCCAGACTGTGTACAAAAAGTGCTGGCTGTGTCACCTTGGTCTGCTTCAGATCTTCTGCGCTGCCTTCGAACATGATTTTCGAGAGTTCGAAACCAAGGATTTCATCGGCCTGATCGAAAATGCGTCTGACATCGGCATTGGATTCGTAGAGATCCTTGCCCATTCCTTCGAACTGAGCGCCTTGGCCGGGGAATACATATGCTGTTTTCATTTGATTTATTTTTTTGATTTAAGAGTTGGGATAAAGCTTATCAAACATGATGGCGACTGTTTTGTCTATAAAAATCACTTTCCTCAATTCCTATGTGTATCTTCCAAAATTTACGCGATGGTGTAATGGAATGTAGGATCAAAAACTGAAAGACCTACTCGCCGTAATACTCCGCAAAGATATTTTCCGTCTCTACAAGGCGAATCTTGTGAAGTGTACAGCCTACGAGGTGTGGCTCGAGTTGTTGCCAAATGAGAACTGCCATATTTTCGGTAGTCGCTTGCATATCTTTTGGCACGAAATCCACATCCAAGTTTAAGTTGCTGTGATCGAGCTTATCGGTGATGTGCTCTCTGATGAGTTTGCCGAGTTGTTTGGCATCCACGACGAAACCCGTGTCCTGATCAGGTTCTCCTTTTACGGTCACTTCCAGCTTGTAATTATGTCCATGCCAGTTTTTATTGGCACATTTTCCAAAAGTACTGAGATTTTTCTCTTCAGACCAATGAGAGACCCACAACTTATGGGCTGCATTAAATCTTTCTACTCGCGTGAGATATACAATAGGCATAGTCTGCATTTAAAGCGCAAAAATACTTTTTTTTGGGAATTTTTACTGCCCTCCGAGATCAAATCCCTGAAGTCCAATCAAGCGACAAGTCAAAACTGCTACGAACTAGCTCAAAAAAAAGCAGAAAACCGTTTATTCTTCGGACTTGGAGAAGTACTTTTTGGCTTCGAGCAGGTGCGAATCTTCCAGAATCCACTGCCTGTCCGCATCCGATCTACCTTTTTCCAGCAAGTGCTGAAGGTATCGAAGTGTACGTAACTTTTGGTCGGAGGGTGCCTTTTGCCCCGGCTTCAGAGAGAGATAGTAAGCCGTGAAAGCCGATTTCAATTGGTCAAAACTCAACTTTCCGCCCCGCATCTGTTCACTTTTCAGATAAAACCGCAGCACATCCTCATCAAACTTTGCATCCCCGAAAGCGGATTCTTCGATTTTGATATCCGGATCGATGCCCACGCCAGCCCTCAAAGGTTTGGACAATCGCAGGCTCTTGTATTTGGCTTCGGAAGTACTTAGTTTGTTGTATTTTTCGGCATCCTCCAGCAATTCATAGGGCACCTGGATGTGGCGTCCACTTGGAAGGAGAAACTTGGATGTAGTCAGATGTAGTACCGAGCCATTATTCAGTGCAAAATTTTCCTGGACCATACCTTTGCCAAAACTCTGGCTACCGATGATGACCCCGCGATCAAAATCCTGTACGATACCGCCGACCACCTCAGAGGCAGAAGCCGATTGATGATTGATCAATACCGCTACTTTCTTTAGCTCCAGAAAGGTCTTACCGGTGGATTTATACACCACTTCCTTACCCGATTTTCCGACGGTAGAAAGTAATTTCAAGTCTTTTTCCACAAAAAACTGATTGACCAATTTGATGGCCTGCGGCAAATAGCCACCAGGATTGTCGCGAAGGTCGAGGACCAAGTGCTTGATGGGATGCAGCTTCAGAAGATCATCCATGGTCTCCATGAAGTCCTGGTAAGTCGTCTCATTGAACTGCTCGATGCGGACATAGGCGATGGAATCATCAATCGTCAGCCCATGCAATACGGAGGACTGGGCAATGGAAGCCAGCGTAATCACGGCCTTGCTCGTCTTGCCGGAAATCGGATTTTGGTATACGATGTTTACTTGGTCACCATTGGTCTTCTGTCGAAAAGGTGGCAAACCATCTTTAAAGTCCTTTACTCCGTCGATCTCAAGAATTCTATCCAAAGGCTTGATTCCAGCAGCCTCTGCGGGTGAATTTTCGAAGACTGAAGTCACCACGATCTGACTATCGACCAAGATGGTTTGAATACCGATCCCCACGTAATCTGCCTTGAACTGCGCATCAAAATCCTCGTGTTCGGACACTGAAAAGTAACTGCTGTAAGGATCCAACTTATCAAATATGGCATACAGCGCTTCTTCCTCCAACTCCGAGAGATTGAGCGAGTCCACATAATTATGCTCGATAAATCGAAGGGCCTGCTCCACCCTACCGATCGAAAAACCTTCCTTAGAGTCGGATTTCTTGATAAAAAAGGGATCGGGCTGTTCATTGAGTTTATAGCCCAACAACATCCCAAAAGCTACCATTATTCCCAACAAGAGCGGCTGGAGAATTAGGTAATTGTTACTGAGTTTCGGTCGCTGATTCACCTATATATTGTGTTATTAGTCCTACAATTCTTTTTCTGATACCCGTCGTCTAATCAATTGAAATACAATACCAAACAAGGTCTACTTCATGCAAACAGGACCGATATCACACCATCTATACCAAAAATGCTGCCAAAGTGTGTAAAGGCCTCATCACTCTAGCAAATCCTGACTTTAACAAACATTTAGATACTGGATTGATCGAGATGTTCGATCTTTGCGAAAAATAAGGTACGCGTATGTGGAGAATATTTGTGGTATTGATCCTGTTTTTTGGCATGGCGAATGTGGGTTTTGCTCAGAAGGCCAAGGCGACAAAAAAAGGCCCCATCTTTAAATTCGACCAGGAGCTCATCCAACTAGGTAAAGTCAAAAGGGGCGAAACTCGAAATTTTGAGTTCAAATTTACCAATGCAGGCGACGAAGATCTTCAGATCGACATTGTTTCCAGCTGTTCTTGTACCACGGTAGACTATCCCGTCAAAAAGATCAAGCCGAATGAAAAAGGCGTCCTCAAAGTGACCTTCGACAGTACTGAAAAGGAAAAATCTGAAACCGTAGATGTCGATATCTACCTCAAAAACACCAATCCCAAGACCGGATCGCCCATCCTCAAAATCGTTCAATATAGCTTCGAACTCACGAAATAATGGGACTTATCAGGATACAATACAACACCAAAGGAAATAAAAGCCAACAAATTTTCAGAAACTTTTGGCAAACTGATAGAGTTTCCCTAATTTTGCGCAAATTTTGAACAAACGTTATGGCAAAAGGTAAAAACAGAGACGAACAACAGGACGACATTATAGCTGTAGAGGAAGTAAAGGTACAGGCACAAGATTTTTTTGAGAAGAATCAAAAAATCATCCTTGCAGCAGCTGTTGGGTTTTTAGTAGGAATAGGTGGTTATCTAGCGTATAAATTTCTATATGCTGTACCTAGAGAAAAGTCTGCATCCGAAGAAATGTTCCAAGCTGAGTTTCTTTTTGCAAGAGATTCATTTGCTATCGCATTGGATAATCCAGCAGGCAATGGTTTCCTTCAAATCATTGACAACTACGGTGGTACAGATGCAGCAAACCTGGCAAAATACTACGCAGGTGTATCTTACCTAAATCTTGGTCAATATGACAGTGCAATCAAGTACTTGAATGACTATGACGCCAATGATGATATCACACCAATGTCTAAAAATGGTGCCTTAGGTGATGCCTATGCAGAGACGGGTGATATGGACAAAGCCATGAGTTTTTACAACAAAGCTGCTTCAGCTGGAAAGAATGAGCTACTTACACCATACTACATGGGTAAAGCTGCTCTCCTAAATTTCAAACTTGGTAAAACAAAAGAAGCGCTTGAGCTGTTTAAGAAAATAAAAGCCGATTTCCCACAATCTAACGAAGCCAAAGAGGCTGAAAAGTACATCGTGAGATTAGAGGAGTAATACTTTTAAATAATTATTTAGTGTAAAATAGGTAAGGTCTGTCGGAGGATCCTTACCTATTTTTTTTGCCCAAAATCGAAAATGCTAAGGTAAAAACCAATCTACACGCGAATCCCATTACTTTCGTTTTATTTCGCCACCCCCTCTAATTTTAAGACCAATAGGTACAAAAATTACAAAAAAAGACTTTCTGCAAAATAAATCACTTTGGTGTTGAAATATCAAGTACCTTTGCTGTGTTCTTGTGAAATTGTTGAACTTCACTTAATTCGCAAGTCCTTTGACTGTTGATATTTCAATCATTTTAAACGAAAGATAGTGACACCTGTACACGAGATTTTGAGCCCATTAGCTGCAAAGGCTGCCGTACAAAAGTCGTTTTACCATGTAGGGATCACCCAAATCCCTAATAGCAAGACACACCGAAGCACACCTTCTATATCTAGCACCGCCTAGTCCTGAAAATCCCAGACTTCTACGAGTTCAACCATTCGGTTTCCGAATATTATTGGATTTTCTAAATCACCACACATGAATCATTATTCTACCGTAACGGAGGCCCTGCGTGACCTGATGGCTAGAGGTTATACCCCAGATTTTGCTTTGCTTCTAAAGAGAAATTGTGTTTTTTTCACACCCCTCCCTGTTTGGTAGAGATGGAAGAACTACACATCAAGGAAGGCAATCAAAGCATCAACAAAGCACTCTTCAATCAAATACAAAAAGACTGCAACCTAGCCTCGATCCCCGAAATCGTTCCACAAGGCGCAGCAAAATTTATTGACAACGAAAAAGATCCATTTTGGAAATGAAAAAACAAATCATCATCATAGGCGCAGGGTTTGCGGGAATCGAACTTGCGAAAAATATCGATAAAGACCAGTTTGATATTGTATTGGTAGACAAACTCAACCACCATCAATTTCAGCCCCTTTTCTACCAAGTGGCGACTTCCCAAATCGAGCCATCGAGCATCTCCTTTCCGCTCCGATACATCTTCAAAGGCAGCAAGAGTGTCAAAATACGGATGGCCGAAGTCCTCCAAATCCACCCAGAGGAAAACAAAATTTCTACCAGCATCGGTGATATGCCCTATGATTACCTCGCCATTGCCGTAGGTGGAAAAACCAACTTCTTCAATAACAAAGCGATCGAACAAAATGCTTTTACCCTGAAGTCGACCTACGATGCGATTGCCATACGCAACCACATCATCTCTGTTTTTGAAAGAATCATCACCGCAGACCCAGTCACCAAGAAATCACTGCTCAATCTTGTCATCGTAGGAGCTGGACCAACGGGCGTGGAATTGGCAGGGGCCTTTGCGGAGATCAAAAAATTCATCCTACCCAAGGACTACCCGGGTATCGATTTCTCACAATTCAGCATTTACCTCATCGAGGGCAGCAAGAGGACGCTTTCTGCCATGAGTAACTCCTCAAGCGAAGCTTCCCTAAAGTATCTCAGAGATCTGGGTGTACAAGTCGTCACCGAAACCTTCGTCAAGGACTATGATGGGGTGACCGCTACCCTCTCCAATGGATCCGCACTTCCTACATCCACCTTGATATGGGCAGCAGGGATCAAAGGAAATCACCTCGATGGCCTCGATGAAAACCTGTGGGTAGCCAACAACCGGATACAAGTAGACCGCCAGAATAAAGTCATGGGCTACGACAATATTTTTGCCGTAGGTGACATCGCCTACATGACCACCCCACAATATCCCAAAGGACATCCTCAAGTGGCCAACGTAGCGATCAACCAAGCACGACTGCTAGCAAAAAACCTAAAAAACAGCCTACTCAACAGACCGCAAAAAGAATATGAGTACCAAGATCTTGGCTCTATGGCAACCATCGGCAGGAACAAGGCGGTGGTAGATCTACCTTTCATGAAGATCAAGGGCTATTTCGCTTGGGTGATCTGGATGTTTCTCCACCTGATGCTCATCCTGACGGTACGGCACAAGCTGATCATCTTTATAGACTGGGCATGGGCTTACCTGACGAAAAACAGTTCACTCCGGCTAATCCTCAAACCAAGTACATTCGAGAATAGGCCAACTGAACAACCTGCACCGCCTGAGAAGCCCATCCATGTAGATGACCCCATAAAGCTGGACATCCTCGCTGGTAAACCTTCTGATCTGATACATCACAATTAGAAGTATTGTAGGGTATAAAACTTTTGATTTTTGGGAAAATGACCGTATTCTAAAAATTTTCAATTGGAATAGCTTGATGAATTTGGGAAAAACAGTAGTTTTACACATGAAAGAAAAAAGGCAAGGTCACTCATGCTAGAGAAATCGAAGAGCAGATTTGAAATTGAGCCATTGGTATAAATTTTAGCGAGGTATAATCTTTTGGTGGTAAGGATACTTCAATAATATGCTCTACAAATTTTGCTTGGCCCTTCAGACAAAGGCTCTTTTTTTTTCTGTAGACATAAAATTCAAACCAACGATCATGGGAGGAAAATCAGAAGAACTATTTGTTAAAATGATAAAATATCAAGATATTTCATTAAAAATAATGGGACTAATTGTAGCGCATCATTTAATAAATCCAGAAGGTATACTAGGATTCATTTTTGTATTCATATTGGCGATTCCTATATATTTACTTTCCCAATATCTCATTTACAGATTGTAATACTATTCCAGAATGAAATTGATTTATGTATCTCCGGGAATCCAAAGAGGTGAGAAAATAGCTTACTTATTTTGTAATGATGATGAGTGGATTGCCATTTCGGAAAAAGAAAAAACTGAAATGTACCGTGAACAGGAAATACGATATTCGGAGGAAGATGCCTTTGAACCAATCACGGAAGAAGAATTGATCTCCAGAATACCTAGCCTGAAAAATCAACTTACCGAGGAGGAAGGTAAATTTATAACCATTGATTACAAAAATGGTAAGGTATATGTCAACCCACTCCACAAAAGAAAGAGCACTTTTTCAAATGATCGGGCAAGAGCGACAAATCAAGCAAATTTTTCGGCAAATACTTGGACTTATATAAAGAATAGAAAGCACTATTACTTAAAAATTTTGTGCGTAGTCTTAGCATTATTAGCTGCCTCATTTCTTATTTCTTGGGGACTCCTGATCTTACTCTTCTGGGTCATCGTTACAGAAATTATTAAAATACAAAATGATTTAGATAGTTATCTCATTGGAACACTCAATGCTGCTGTGGTCGTGACCACCAATCCTACACGAATTGCCACCTTGACTGATGTATCAATGGGATTGGGCAAATTTCCACTTGTCAGAATTTGTAAGTTGAGACTGCCTAAAAAATATAACAATTTGTCTCAACGAATACCATGTTCATGCGGGTATAATAATACCGAAGATCAAAAGTTTTGGGATTTTGTTTTGGTTAATCCTTTGGTATATGGAACAAATGATGATGAAATTATCAAACAAAAAATCAATGAGATTCCCACCCAAGATTGGGTTGACTTAATGAATTGGGTAAAATCAAATAAAAGTAATTTCTATGAAGGATACTACCCGATTCGAGAAGGCAACAACAATTGGACCGAATATGAAAATCCAATTTTTACGGCTTTCTACGAAGAAAAAAGGCCAAGTTAAAGTAGAAATCAAACCTCAGAACGCAATAGAAACCAACATCCTTTCACCTAGGAATAAAGCATTAAACCCGGTAGGCTATTCAGCCAATATAGATTCAAGATGTGTACCTATTTTGATGAAATCAAACAGCCATTTAGAGCCAAAAACCAAATAGGGGACCTTCGAAAAGTTGAACGTTAATAATTAGACAAGCTCATTTGAAATTTGCTGCAAAGCTTTTTCAGTAAATCAATTCTCCCATCCTACCGCACCAAAATAACCTTGGTGGTATGGACTTCACCAGCAGTCTTGAGACGGACCAGGTAGCTCCCCGTAGGATAAATGGATAAATCCAAAGGAATTGGGGATAGTCCATCACTTTGGACAAATTCCTGATGCAACAGCCCTCCTGCCAGATCAAAGATCTCCACCGTGAGGCGACCACTTAAGCCCTTCGGTGGTGTAATCTGCAGTGGACCACTGGTGGGATTCGGAAAAACCAGCATCGGCATAGCCAAAGCAGGATCCTCCACTTGGGTAGGAAGTGCCATATCAAAACTGGTCGTATCCGAAAAGACGGATCCACAGTCATTTTCAGCTTCGACACACCAGGAATACGAGACGCCCATCTCAGGTTCCAGGTATTTCTCTTGGATGCGAATATCTCTATACACAATTTTTTCATGCGGCCGATCGGTGGGCCATATGTGGACATGGTTTCTCGCTTTTCGAAAATCACCCCACCACCGCAGCAGAACCCTGTTTTTGGTGATGACAAAATTATTTAGGGGATGGTATAAGATGGGCTTATGTGGATACTGAAGAAAGCGTAACCTTAACGCGATGGAATCAATGAAGAAAGAATCCTTTGCGATGACATGAAAGCCAGTTAATCCTCCCACTTCCTCATCTGTATTCCTGAAACCAATGGTCACAGTATCCCCCGGCATATATGGACCCGGCCGAATAATTCTTTCCAAATAGGGGCCAAGATACGAATTAGAAATATGGACTGGACCTGAAAAATTGTGCCCAATGAGCAGCTGAAAAAATGCGGTGTCCCTCACGCAAAGCTCCCTGTAGGTCGTATCCGCCGTAAGGTCTGGTCTTTCGGAGGGATAATGGCACACTTCGAGTTCCCACGCATCAAGACTACCGCCATCCCGAGAATACCGATCCGTGACCATCAAACTCCAAAGCCCGTGAGATGGTATTTTTCGTGAATTATACCAAGGTTTGCCAAGACGGAATGTCTGCGGTGTGGTCAGTGGACATCGTACAGTATCAGCCCCATTATTCGCAAAACTTAAATCAAAATCATCCTGATCAAAACATACAGAGCCCAAAAGACCCCGATCCTGAAGATCTGGATACCCAAGCGAAAATCCCAATTCGCCCACACTGGTATGCCTTCCTTTCATTTTTGGTATGCGCAGAGATGCTACCCTTCCGGTATCAGATATGGTGATAAATGAGCGAATCGTATCCGGATCGACATCATCGATACGGATCGGCAGATCCTGAGGGCGGTATGTCATGCAGGTCGTGTCCACGGTGCGAAACTGGCCTATCGTGGACCATTCATCAGAGACTCCACAGATATTGATGCCCTTTACCCTATAGAAATAGGGCGTACCAAAATCCAGATCCCTCCAGACATAGGCACCAAATTTCGACTGACGTCTTTCGGTTCTCTCTTCGGGAAAAGTTGCCTCCTTGGATAACTCCAGCCAGTACAGATCACTACTGTTTGGCACCCAATCAAACCGCACATCGATATCATGGATGATGCCACGATTAATAGGATTACGCAATCCAATGGTAGGCGGCACATTGCCAATGACATCTAAGGTCATCACCAGATTTGCCTCTGAAATCCCATCGCTTCCATTGATCACGACTTCATGCAGACCTGCGGGGATCACACCTTTGGGTTGTAAAGTAATAAATGTACGTCCACCAGGCTGAACTTGGATCTCCTGAAGACTCACCTCCAGACCCGGAATATCAAATGACACCGACAAAAGTACCAACCCCGAAAAAGCATCTGATACGTACACATCATACACATGCACCGCATCAGAAAAGCCACACAGCTGCAGATCTCGTATAGTCGAGGTGATCGTGGGTGTAGTATCGAGAACGATAACTAAGGCTTTGAGGTAGATATCGGATTTGATGCTGCCATATTCATAATTTGGGACAGGATTTTCTTCCATATAGGAGCTAGATCTTGACCAAGCAAGACCATGGATCAAGAGGATAATAAGGTAGGTTAATGCCAGTTTTGTCGTAATTCTTTGCATGTGTTTTCCATGTTTTATATCCCAAAGGTAGCAATAGAAAGATCGAAAAAATGAAGTATGAAAGCTGGTAGAGCGGCATTTTGGAATAAATCAAGTTGTGGAAGACAATTTATTATTGATTCCAATGAAAAAGGATGAATAAAATGAGGAATTGTGGTGCTTGGCGGACAGTTGCTTTTGTCATCATTTTTGCGATTGGGCAAAAATGCCGCCAAAAGGAGATCTCTTTTGATTTTGTATCCGCGGGCTAATGCCCACGGCTATTCATATGTCGCTCCTCTGGAGCTGGTTTCATTTATTTCTTTTTGGCTTTGTTAGTTAAAGCACAAGTTGCAAACTTGCGCTAACAGTGGTCGTTTCGAACAAATTCTCTGCGGACTTTGCGAAAATTCTTTGCGGACTTTGCGTGATATGTGGCTTGGTTGGGAAAGCACAAGTTACAAACTTGCGCTAACAGTGGTCGTTGCTAAAAATCTTTGCGTGCTTTGCGTGAAAATGAAGGCTTAGTTGGGAAAGCACAAGTT
>Ga0209278_1000281_pt1 | contig 47877 bp, 41 predicted proteins | sample JI81BgreenDNA_FD_187504 | JGI IMG/M metagenome (GOLD analysis project Ga0209278, IMG submission 187504) | Wastewater effluent complex algal communities from Wisconsin, to seasonally profile nutrient transformation and Carbon sequestration -... | ecosystem: Engineered > WWTP > Effluent > Algae...
AACGGCGTGAACTTGGCTTACTAGGCATAATCGCGGCGTTTTTGGCTGCTGCATTCGTTTGGGTAGCTCGTGGTATCCAAAAAACCTCCAAAGCTTCGCTCGTACCGGGCTATACGCTCGAGGTACAGGGTTTGACAGTGGCTTACGACAACAAGGTAATCCTCAATAATTTCCGATTGCAACTCGCTGCAGGTAAATTATACGGACTCATCGGCCCCAACGGTTCGGGTAAATCCACCTTATTCAAGTCGATACTAGGTTTAGTTGATACCGATCAAGGGCATATTACCCTGGGAGGCAGACCCATTGCCGAACTACAGCCCTTTATCGCCTATGTGCCACAAAAAGAAGAAATCGACTGGCAATTCCCAGCCACAGTATTGGATGTGGTATTGATGGGAAGATACCCACACAAAAAGACCTTCGAAAAAATAAACGCCTACGACCGACAATTGGCCCTAGAAAAACTGCGCGAACTCGACATTTTGGCATTGCGCGACAAACAAATCTCTGAACTATCGGGAGGTCAGCAACAGCGCGTATTTATCGCTCGTGCACTTGCACAAGAAGCAGAGCTGTACTTCCTCGACGAACCTTTTGTGGGTGTAGACATTACCACCGAGGAAAAAATCATGGAAATTCTCCGCAAACTCGTGGCTTCAGGCAAAACGGTCATCATCATTCACCACGACCTTTCCAAAGCCACCCACTACTTTACCGATTTGATCTTGATAAACCGCCGACTAATTGCTTTTGGGCCTGCCCAAGAAGTCATGACCGACGATAATATTCTTAGAACATTTAGTGGACCACAAGCATTGTACGAAACTGCAGCAGCCTTAAACCGACCGTAATGGAACAGCTAATCGACGTGTTTTCGTATGCCTACGCACAACGGGCGTTGGCGGCCTCCCTGCTGGTAGGCATTACCTGCGGGGTGTTGGGATGTTTTATCGTGCTCCGCCATATGTCGCTCATTGGCGATGCGCTATCACACGCCATATTGCCAGGAGTTGTGGCGGGGTTTTTAGTGGCCGGGCATAGCGTATTTGCATTTTTCGTCGGGTCGGTCATCGCAGGCTTGTTTGCAGCCATTTTAATCACCTGGCTCCAACGGAATGCCCGAACTCGTGAAGATGCTGCCATCGGTATCGTATTCTCGGCCATGTTTGCCTTGGGCATTATCGGAATTAGTCAGGTAACTCGTCAAGAAGGGGTTCACCTCGACATGAAAGATTTCCTCTTCGGAAATGTGTTGGGCATATCGAATATGGATCTGCGACTAACGGGCTTGATTACCCTCTACACCTTGGTGTGTATCAGCGCATTTTACCGCTTCTTTTTTGTCACCACCTTTCAACCAGTTATGGCCCGTACGGGCGGCATCAATGCCAACCTCATGCACTATTTTTTGATGCTGTTATTGAGCTTTGCCATTGTTGCTTCCTTGCAATCGGTAGGCGTAATCTTGGTGGTTGCCATGCTCATAATTCCCGCGTCTACTGCCTACCTACTTACCAGTAGGCTCAATCGGATGTTATGGATAGCTGCTGCCGTAGGCATTATCAGTAGTGTGGCCGGATTGCTCATCGCTATTCTGCTCGAAACCACCCCTGGTCCTGCTATGACCTTGGTTGGAGCATTTTTGTATGGTCTAGCGGTATTCTTCGCACCGAAAAAAGGTTTATTTGTGCAATGGGTACAAAAACGTCGTCGGTTGCGAGAAACGAATCTCGAAGATGTACTAAAGGCTGCCTTGAAACAAAAAGAAAGCAGCGAAACCGATATCGCCCTACTTTCGGTCAAACTTCAAAAATCGAACAGCGAGGTACAAGCAGCGCTTCGGCAATTGACCAAACGTGGCCTTGTCGTGGTAATGGATAACAAATTTGACCTAACCCTCTCAGGCAAAAAAAGAGCCTATGAACTTGTACGAGCGCATCGTCTTTGGGAAACGTATCTTTCGCGAGAATTAGGCCTAGAACAAGATCAAATTCACGATCAGGCAGAAGCCTTCGAACACCGATTACCGGTAACGTTTGTGCAAGAAGTAGAGGAACAACTGGGCTACCCTAAGTTTGACCCGCATGGCTCACCAATCCCTCAACGGGCACGAGAAACCACTTTCCTTACCGACTTACGATTAGGTGAAAAGGCGTTGGTGGCAACCGAACAAAGCGACGATAAAATCACCAGTGGTTTGTGGAAGTTAGGCATTCACCCGAACAATTTGATTGAACTATCCCAGACCTCGTCGGAGCATCTAGAACTACAAACAGCGGATCAGCTCATACGCATTGAGCGCGCATTGGCAGCGAAAGTGCTCGTGGTTCGGATTAATTAGAGGCGTTGTAAGCGGATACCTGCGGGTAATTGGAACTCTATATTTTCGAGTTTGCGTGGGGTTATCCGTTGTGCAACCAAGGTATACACCACTTTGCCATTCGATTTAAAGGTTAATTCAAGCGGAATACCCTTCATGCCATCCGGAAGCAATCCTTCCTGGATACCTACAATGGGTGCTATCAAGGCATTGTAATCGATATTAGCCGCCATCACCCACGCGGTAATTTCCAAAGCATCGTAGGTGGTAACCACCTCTACGCAGCTTTTTCCTTGAATCGTCTTCGTATTTCCCGTCTTTTTAACTACCGCGAGTGCCTTCACTCCTGGAGCTAAAGGTTCGAGCGGTGTATCAGTAGCCGAACGGTCGTTATCGCCACCTGCTAAGGCAAGCAGTCGGCCATCGCTCAGATGAATGTAGCTCAGCGAGGGCACTGTAGCGCTAGGATTGTCGTAATGATTGATTCTCAGCTTGCCTGCTTTCACCAAATAGTCGGTACGCCGTGTTTCTGAGGTCTCGCCCTTTTTATTTTTCATCAAACGCTCATACACGAGCTGCCCTTCAAAGGTTTGTGCAAGAGCAAACGAGCTTAGCAACGTAAAAAACAAAATCAAATTGAGTGAACGGTTACGCATGATCCTAAATTAAGAACGGAAATATAAGAAAAGCCCCTGTTTTATGACTGAATTACGGCCTTCTTTTAGCGTACTTTAATGTGGTCATATTACATTACCGGTTGATGTCATACAGATTTTTGTGATAATTCCACAAAAACGCTATTTTTCAGCATGCTACGTTGGCTCTTTTGTCTCATGGTTTTTAGCCAAAGCTGCTCCTCCGAAATTGATTTTTCGGCGGTAGTTGGTGCTTGGCGAACGAATAACGACCAAGCTGAGCTTCTCGAAGCGTGGCGCCAACAAGACAATGGCCGCTTGCAAGGTCTTGCGTATCACCTTCAAGGTTCCGACACCTTGCTCACCGAATTCATGGGTATGTATGAATTTCGAGGACAGTATTACTTTGAATTTCGCAGGCTTCACCCCGACCCTAAGCCGGCTGTTTTATTCTCCTTAACGCACTTCGATGATAAACGATGGGTTTTTGAAAATGCAGGTAATCAATACCCTCAACGTATTGTATACGAATTTCCGAAGACAGATTCACTGACTGTAACCCTCTCGAATGTGCAAGGAGCCGAGAAGGAACGGCGCATAGGCTACAAAAAAGTTAATAACACAACGGCCCCTATCAACTAATAGGTTTTTGTATATTTCTGCCATGAACCCTACCGCATTACGCTTAATCGCCCTCTCCGATACCCACATTCGGCAACATGGATACAATGCTTTCAGTTTTCATCAGCTCGCCAAACTTACCGGCTTAAAAACGGCGTCAATTCACTACCACTTTAGCAACAAAAGCGCACTTGGTGAGGCCGTTGTAAAACAACAAAAAGAGCAATTTATGGCATTCGAACAAGCAGTAGAAGGCTTGAACCCCGCGCAACGCCTACGCTGGTTTTTTAGTTACTATGCCGAACAAGGCGAAAATGGCCAGATTTGTATCCTTGGGGCGTTAGGTTCGGAAATTAGCAGTTTAGGCGCTCCTTTAGCGGCTGCAACCCAAGAGCTAAGCGAATACATGCGCGAGTGGCTCAGGGCTAACTTAAAAGAGGGCCGCAAAAAAGAAGAATTCGATTTCGACGGTAAGGCAGGTCAAGTATCCCAGCTCATTTTGGCAAGTATGGTAGGGGGTTTACAACTTCAAAGGCTTGCCGGAAACGACCTCATCGGCGACATTTCGCAGCGTTGGCTCGACCAACTCCTTATTCGATAATTTAGATGAATTCAGCACTCGAACTTTTGCTGTCGCAGCTCGGCCGCGACGCACGCCATTCGCCTTCTCCCGTCATGCGTTGGCTCAATCCCATACTCCTCCAGGCTGCCGAGGGCGCTCTCGAATTAAAATATACCGTTCGACCCGAATGGCTCAATCCGGTAGGTATCTTGCACGGTGGAATAAGTGCCGCCATGGTAGACGACGCCATAGGAGCCACCATTTACTCGCTTGGCGACACCCACTTTTACGTGACCCTGAACAACTACATCGACTATTTTGCTCCAGCCAAAGAAGGCGAAGTGGTGATCGCCGTAACGGGCATCACCCGACGTGGTAAAACTTTGGTTGCGGCCTGGTGCGAATTGTGGAATGCTGATCGTACCACCCTCTTGGTGAAAGGCAGCTCAAACCTTTTAAAAACTGCCCAAGCGAAAAGTTAGGCTATCGTATCAATTTGAACGATTGCTGCTGCGTGCCTTTTTGAAACTCCAACAAATACGTTCCGGCAGCAATAGGCCAATTGTGCGGGTACATTTCGGCTGTCTCGGCTTGTCCTTCCAGCACCGTACGGCCACTAAGGTCGCGTAACCGGTAGCTGCTTCCCCATGCCTTTTCGGGCAAAACCAATTTACTATCGGGCGAAAGCGGATTACCATATAGCTTGATGCCCATACCTCGGTCGTTTGGCGCTACCGAAGTGTTTGGGTTCCAATTGGTATTTCTGAGACGAATAATTGAATGGGTAAATGGAGAATCGTTGAACCAATTTTGGCCATTAGTGGCTAAATAAATGGCGCCCGACGCATCGGTGCAAATGTCGCGCAGGCGGCCAAACCGATTGGTGAGAAAAATTCGTTGGCTCAGAACAGAATCGCCCGCAGCATTCAACTGCATCACGTAAAGCTCTTTGTCTTTGAGCGTGGTAAGTAAAATACGATTCCGGAATTCGGGAATTGACGGGTGGTCGTACCAGATGAGGTCGCTTACGGCGGTAGTGGGCGTCCACCAGGCGATGGGCTCCGCCACATTATTCGTAGCACAAAAAAACAGCTCGTTTTGGGCATCGCAGGGGCCCACAACATTCGGCCAACCGTAGTTCCTGTTGCGGTAAATGATGTTCAACTCATCGTCGCTCGAGGGGCCGTGTTCGCTCGAATAAATGAGGCCGTTGGGATGCAGGAGTAATCCCTGCGCATTGCGGTGACCAAAACTCCAAACGGGCGACTGTGGGTTGGGATTATCGTCGGGAATAGAGCCGTCGAGATTGAAGCGGAGTACCTTGCCGTTGGCGCTGCTTAAATTTTGCGGCGAACTGGTATTTTGTGCGTCGCCGGTGGTCACCAACAATTTACGGTCGGGCGTAATGAGGAGGCGAGCGCCGTTGTGGGTGCTGTTTCCCGGTATGGCTTCCATCAGTGTGTCGGCTCTTACCAACAGATTATTTTGGTAATTGAGCCGAATTATACGTTCGTAGATCGCGTTGCCCAAGCTGTACGTATAGGCTACAAAAACCCAAGGAGTATCTACAAAATTGGGGTGTAACACCAACCCCAGTAGGCCCGATTCACTTTGGGCTGTTACATCGGTTAAAGTTGCGAGCACCTGCTGCTGCCCGGTGGTCGGATTCACCCGGCTGATACGTCCATACCGTTCGGTCATCCAGATGTGGTTGTCGGGCCCCCAGCTAATTTCCCAAGGGATATCAATGCCGCTGATCACGGTATCGACGGTGAGCAGGGTGCTATCGAGTCGGATTTGTGCTTGCCCAGCTTTAGGCTGGCAGGCCACTAAACTTAGCGCGAAGAAGAGGTAGCTGACGGTTTTCATGCATGCAAGTTAAGTCACACTGCACAGACTGCAAACTCTGGTTCATTTCGACGGTCGGTTAGGCCACTTGCGGCTAGCCCAAGGTATAAACCGCCGTCCTCTTTAGACTCAGCGCCCTAGGATTCAAACTTTCTTGGCTACTTCGCGGGAACGCCCGTACTGTCTATCGTTTGTTGCCAGCGTAATTTGCCCTTTGGATCAAAAAACCTAAATCCGGTATACGGCGCTTGGTTTTGGAACCAATTCCCTTGTGCTGGCGACATGCCCAGGAGTAAACGTCCTCTTTCGCCACCTATGACCAAGCCTTTCGTACCGTCTTCGAGTGCCATCAGGTGAACGGCCTCTCCTCGGCCATCGTCTAAACCGATTACCGAGCGCGATTTACCGTTGGCCGCTGTGTTCACCCCGGCACCACCTAACTCCCAACCGTATGGGTCGTTCCAGAGCAAGCCTGCCAGCGTAAACTGGCGTTTGCCTGAGTTGGGGTCAGAAAGTTCATCGCCTAGTTGAATGCGATCAAAACCCTGCTCATTGAGTACTACTACACCGTTGGCGTCATGCTTATAGCTTTGATACCATTCCATGTAGTCGTCTTCAATGCCTTCGTATGCCCCCGACCAATATTTCCTTACTGCAGCTGTATCGGTACGTACACGGTGTTTGGAAAAAGGGATAGGTGCTCCGATGAGTATACGATCCCGCCCGTTTTGGTCTTCGAGTATTATCCCTTTGGCCCTGATCAGGTTGAAATGAACCGATGGATTAAGCCACCAACCCAGTGCTAAACCGCCAAAGGTGAGAAGAGTTAAGAGAAACAGCCTTTGTAAGTTGCGGTAGCGGCGTTCGAGCAACTGTAGCCGGCTTTCGAGTGTAGATGGCGTCATAAAAAAATAGTTTAAACAAAAATAACTGCTCAAACACGCTGCCTGCCGTATTGTCGATACGCGACAATTTATTGTTCCATATGCACCAGACAACGAATCAAAACCCACCACCTCTTCGGTTCGTCAAGCTCCCCACAAAAGCGTATCTTCGCGGCAAATTCTCGCAACATGAACCCCACTGCCGACCAGCGTATTATTGCCGAACTCAAAGGATTAGTCATGGATGCTACCCGAAAAGCCAACTCAGGCCACCCCGGGGGAGCATTTTCGTCGGCCGACTTTGCGGTAATTCTCTTTCGCGATTACTTGCGTTTTGCCCCCATGGCACCCAAGTGGCACAACCGCGACCGCTTTGTGCTCTCGGCAGGGCACGAGTCGATGTTGCTGTACAGCTTGCTCCACTTCATGGACCTGCTGCCCATCGAAGAGATTGAAAATTTTCGCCAGTTTGGTAGCCTAACCCCCGGCCACCCCGAAAGTCACCTCACCACTGGCGTAGAAGCCACCACCGGTCCGCTCGGACAGGGCGTGAGCATGGCCGTAGGCATGGCCATTGCCAGTTTGCACCAGCAGGAGGTACTTGGCCGCGAGCTGATGAACAACAAAGTATACTGCCTCGTTGGCGATGGCGACCTGCAGGAAGATGTAGCCTTAGGGTCGATGCAGTTGGCTGGCCACCTCGGCCTCCACAACCTGGTGGTGTATTACGATAAAAACGACATTCAAATTTCAGGAAAAACCGAGCGCGTGAGTTCGGTCAATTTCCGTGGGCTGTTTGAAGCCATGCAGTGGGAAGTGCTCGAAATCGACGGACACGACCATGCCGCCATCCGTCAAGCACTCGATCATGCCCAAACGGAGCGCAAACAGCCGCTGCTCATCATTGGCGACACGGTAATGGCCAAGGGTGCAGCCACCCTCGAGGGCAGCCACAAAACCCACGGCGAGCCCCTCAAAGTAGACGAAATTGCCGCCACCAAAACCAAACTTGGCCTCGACCCAGAAGCGTTTTTCCAGGTGAGCGACGAAGCCAAAGATGACTTCACCTACAAACTCAACACCTACAACGAGCTCGCCGACCAGTGGACCATTCAGCTCCGCAACCGCCGTAAGGCCGACAGCTCGTTCGATGCCCTGTGCGCAGGCCTGCTCGACGGCAAAATCGACCTCAGCGGCATGCCGAGCTTCGAAGTAGGCGAAAAACTGGCTACACGCGTGGCCTTTGGTAAGCTGCTCGAGTTTATGGGTCAGCGCATCCCCTCGGTAATGGGTGGCAGTGCAGACCTCGAGCCTTCGAACAACACCGGTGCCTTTGCCGCAGCGGTAGGCGAATTCAGCATCAGCCACCGTGCAGGCCGCAATTTGGCCTTCGGTGTCCGCGAGTTCCCCATGGCTGCTATCTGCAATGGCATGGCGCTCTACGGCGGCATGCTTCCTTTTGGTGCAACTTTCCTCACCTTTAGCGACTACAGCCGCAACGCCATCCGCATGAGTGCCATCCAGCAGCTGCAGGTGCTGCATGTGTTTACCCACGACAGCATTTTCTTGGGTGAAGATGGACCTACGCACCAAAGTATCGAACATGTGATGAGCCTCCGCCTCATCCCCGACCTACTCGTTTTCCGCCCAGCCGATGCCCGCGAAACGGTAGCTTGCATGGTGCAATGGCTCGAAGAAACCCACCGTCCGAGCCTGCTCGCCCTCACCCGCCAAAATGTACCTACCCTCGACGGCCCCGTAAATGTGGCCCGCGGTGGCTACATAAAATTCGAAACGCAGCCTGGGGAAGCCGTTGATACGGTGATTTTTGCCTCGGGATCGGAAGTATGGGTGGCGATAGATGCCGCCAAGGAATTGGCCGCCGAGCGCGGCAACATCCGCGTGGTGTCGCTACCCTGCTGGGAGCTATTCTTTGAGCAGGATGCCGACTACCGTCGTGAGCTGATGACCTTAGAAGCGCGGGTGCGGGTATCGGTAGAAGCCGGAGTAACTACCGGCTGGGAGCGATTTACGGGCATCGACGGCCTCAATATCGGCATCAATCAATTTGGATTTAGTGCTCCAGGCGATGTGCTGGCCGAGAAGTTTGGCTTCCTTCCTGCACAAGTAGCGCAAGCCATTCGCCGTAAAGGATAAGGCTGCGCCATTCGCGGAACAATTTTTGCGCAGCAATCGCAAAAACCCCAACGCCCATGAAAACGCTGCTACTTGTCGTTTTTACCCTTCAAATTCCGCTTTGGAGTAGCGCACAGGACACACTGCTGGCCAAACCCAAGGTAACCTGCGAAACAGTGGCGGGGGAGGTGAGCAAACTTTTTCCTACCCTCAAGCTGAGCCAAAGCGACAGCTTGGTGAAACTCATGGCCGAATGGGAAAGTTATTGCGGCGGTAACGAAGCCAGTCATCGCCTCGATTTGCTGCTGAGCATTTACCGCAAAAAGTTGCACGCCGATCAAATTGTTCACTACTACAAACGTTATCTCGCCAAATTCCGCGACCGCACCTACTTTCTTGCCGACATGGAAACCCCGGGCTTTTACGACGACAGCAAGGGGTATTTTGATTTTATGCCCCCCGGTGGTCGCTACGACCAGTGGGTAAGCACCTTGGCCAAAGAGCTACGCAGCCAGGTGGCTGACAGCACCGATGCCTACCTCCTATGCACCTTATTTGGCTTTGGCCCCGCTGCTTTCGAGCGTTTCCGGCGCGAAAAACGATTTGGCACCACCACCACTGCCGCCTACTTTGCCGAACAATACGGCGAGATTTACGATTGGCAGCTGCAGTTTGAGCTCGGCTTTGGCGCGGCTTTGCCCTCGCAGGTAAATGCCGCCTATTTTGGTCCAGCCCCACAATTCGACTTTCGCTTTAGCCTGCCACTGAAACGTGCCCTTCGGCTCGAGCTCGGTTTTGGACTTCAGTTTCCGCAAACGGTACGGCCCATCGACTACAACGGCCTCGACAGCGCCATGAAGCTCCAGTTGGTAACCGGCATACGTTTGGGCGGGGGCTTGCAGTGGGAGCGCATGCTGAGTAGCCGCTGGAGCTGGAATGTACGTAGCGACCTGGCCTTTTTGCGTTTGATGAGCGCCATCCGCCAGCCGGAAGTAAACCCCGAAGAAGGCAGCACCTATTACGGCATCAGTACCTTCGACTGGTCGGTAGGCAGTGGCCTGCGCTACAAAATAAACCACCGGCATAGCCTGGGCATCTTGCTGCAGGCCCATTTTGCCCCGGTGGGCATCGACCCGGCCCTGCTCAGCCCCTTGGGTCCCAGCTACTTCAGCACCGGGCTAGTTTGGCGATTTTAGGGCTGCGTAAACGAGTGGCCGCGGAAGTGCCGAAAATGTTTAGTTTTGAACGTATGATGTACCGCCTTCGTCTGCTCAGCGTTTTGCTGCTGTTTCCGTTTTTGTGGGCCACGGCCCAACCCATACCGGGCAAAAAACAAGACAAACCCGTTTGGATCATGGGAGCCACCCTACACCTCGGCAACGGCCAGGTGCTGAGCCCCGGAGTAATTGGTTTTGCCGAAGGCAAGATTGTGTATGTAGGCAGTGGTGCCGAAATACGGATTGATGGCAACAACAGCACCGTAATTAACGCATCGGGCAAACACGTATATCCCGGCTTTATCGGCATCAACAATGTGTTGGGCCTAAGCGAGGTAGAGGCCGTTCGTGCCACCAACGACTTTCGCGAAACTGGGGAGATGAACGCCCATGTGCGCTCACTCATCGCCTACAATACCGACTCGAAGGTGATTCCTACCGTGCGCAACAATGGCGTGCTGCTCAACCAAGTGGCGCCGCAGGGCGGTGTGATCAGTGGCCGCTCGAGCGTAGTACAGCTCGATGCGTGGAACTGGGAAGATGCCGCGGTACTCGCCGACGATGCACTTTACCTCAACTGGCCGTCGCTGCGCATCTACGACGCTTGGTGGGCACCCTCTGCCGAAGAGCAGGAGAAACGCACCGCCGAACAGCTGCTGGCCATCGAAAGTTTCTTTGCCGAAGCCAAAGCATACCTGGAGCAGCCCACCGAAAAACTCAACTTAAAGCTCGAGGCCATGCGCCCGGTTTTATCTGGAAAAACCAAGGTATTTGTCCGCACCGGCGAAGCCAAAGGCATGATTGCCGCCGTGCAGTTCCTGAAAAAATACCAGCTGAAGCCTGTGCTTGTAGGTGCCGACGAAGCCGCCCTCATCACCGACTTCCTCAAAAGTGAAGACATCGCCGTGGTGCTCGACCAAACACATCGGCTGCCCACACGCAGCGGCGACGCAGTAGATGCACCCTATACCCTGCCTGCCACCTTACAAAAGGCGGGAATACGGTTTAGTTTGCATGTCGACGGCTTTTGGCAAGTACGCAACCTGCCCTTCCAGGCGGGTATGCTAGCAGGTTACGGACTCACCCCCGAGCAGGCCTTGCAAAGCATTACCCTAAACGCAGCAACCATACTCGGCATCGACAAACGCTACGGCAGCCTCGAAGAAGGCAAAAGCGCCACCCTGTTCATTAGCGAAGGCGATGCCCTCGACATGCGTGGCTGTGTGCTAACCCATGCCTTTATCGATGGCCGCATGCTCGATCTCGACAATAGCCAGAAGCAGCTATACCGCCGCTTCACGGAAAAATACCAAGCCGAGAAACCTTAAGCGAACTTTTACCAAGGCTAGTGGGTTGTAACCACGTTCCAATTTTTTATTTCCCATGGCTTTAATTGCTGCCAACGATCAAAATTTCCAAGCGCTCCTCGAAACGCACGACCAGGTGCTCATTAAGTTTTATGCCGACTGGTGCGGCAACTGCAAACTTATTGCACCCAAAATCAGGCGCATGTCGGAAGATCCGGTCTATAGTCACCTGACCATACTCGACATCAACGCCGAAGAAAACCCCAACATCCGCAAATTGGCAGGAGTCGACAACTTGCCTTATTTCGCGTTGTTTCACAAGGGTGAATTGGTAGCCGGAAGTGCTGCCAGCAAAATAGAGTTTGTACAGCAGCTGGTGAACCAAAAGTTGCCCGCATGAAATTACCCATCATTCGCACTTTGGCCGAGCAGCATAGCCTCGACCAACTGCATGCCGCCGAAAATGCCTTGCTCGAAGAACAAACCCCCGAGATTCATGTGGGCGGCGACGACGAAGGAGAGCAGCTTACCCACCTGCTTGGCGCCATTTGGATACGCGAGCAAATGGCTGCTGGGATTGATTTCAAAGACGCCTTTCGCGCCTTTGCCCAGCGGGTACGCGACAGCATTGGCTAGGTAAATCCCAGCTAGCTGCTTGAAATGGCAAAGTGTAACTAAGCATGTGTTGCCAATGCTCATTTGGGCTATGGAAAGGCGCGATAACGCAGGCCATTCCTATACCAGATGGTGGTACTTCAGCTAGTTTCGGGTACAAAATCGGCAGCAATCATCCATTTTTCTCGTAGGCGGAAGGCAGGAATGGTTTGCCGTTTAGCTTTGTTGGCGGCTACATTGCCCTTTATGTTGTGATTACTTGCCCAAACTGAAAGCGGTATAATCCTTTTAGCCGACAATAAGCTGATGCGCTTGTGCAGGGCTTCTTGTAAAAGCAAGGCAAACAATTGGGTGAATCCACCAAATTTAAACGACGATTGGTATTGGCCAAAAAGCGGATAATAGGCTGTGCGTTTGTCTTTGTTTTGAATGATGATGGGAGGCCAACCGGCATGAATTAGCTGCCAATTGATAAGCAACCTACCCAAGCGGCCATTGCCATCAACAAAAGGGTGAATGGTCTCAAACTCGGCATGAAAATGTGCAATGGCATCCAAAAAATAGTCGATTTTTTGTTCATTATAGCCTTCTACCAGCTCTTGCATCAAGCTGGGTACAAATTGAGGATTGGCGCCTAAATGATTCCCAACACGTACCCATTCCTTCTTGTTGCGAAACCTTCCTGCAATGCTATCGTCGATATTTGTAAGCAAGCCCTTGTGCAAACTCAAAATAAAGGAGATGCTCAGGCGAGTTTTACTCTTTACTAACAGCTGCTCGGTGATGTTCGCCAGGTTTTTGGCTTCATAAATTTCTCGAACACTCACCCTCCGTATCAAGCTATCGCCAGCCAAAATCTTTTCGGTATCGTCTAAACTCAAGGTCGAATTTTCGATGGCATTAGAATTATAGACCATCTCGGGGATTTCGGCTAAGGCAATTTCATTTAGCACAGCTGCGTTGCCTTGGGCCAACAAAGTGTATCGCTTTTGCAGTGCGGCTAGCTTGTTTTTGGTGGTTTGGTTAACCATACTCCCTCTAACTTATCGTGAAATATATCATAAATATAGCTATTTTCACGGTAAACGGGAAGGCTTCAAGAGGACGAAAAAACACCCTATTTATAAGCATCAATTCCCTACTCGCCAAAAAAAGAAGGAAAGACCTGCCAGACGTTAAGGTGACGCTGTGATAAAAACAAATCCTGCTTAGTGGCAGGATTTGTTTTCAAAAACTAAAGTTAAAAAGCAACAAAAGAAGGTCTAAGATTATCATCAGATAAAACCCATATTTAGCAGCCGTTTTGACGTCTTTGTGCGTCGAGATTAAAGCGAAACTTATAAAAAATAAAGTCAAGCCACCGAATAGCATAGAAAAGTATTTAATGTATGTGTTTATTGGGAATGTAAACTGTTCTAGAAGAGAAGAATAATTCCTATAATCTGACACTTTATTATCTGCAAGCCAATAGGTAATTAGTCCTCCCAATATGATTATTAAGAAAACACCTATAAAAGCAACTAATGAACTGTTTTTCTTTCTTATTACCATGCCGGAATATAGGTTTTGAAATCTCGGTATATGCTATAGTTGTTATGGTTGATGTAAATGTTTAAGTCCACTAAGCCCTTAGAACCATAAAAGACTTTATTCCGGGACTTTTTACATTAAATATTCTGTCACTTCCATTATACAATTGTGTCAAATCAAAGTGAGACCCGTCTTTGATTGAGATTTTAGTTAGTGATAATGCGCCTTGAAGCCTTTATTAAGCAAACTAAATTTCAGAGTATTATGTAAAACACTCCGATTGGGTGGCTTTATTTGCTATTTTTCGATAATAGATTTGATGTAAATATTTTTTGCTGTTGGATGCTCATTGCACCTATCTAACAACTCGTTTCGTTTTTCCTTATATTTTTCTTTATCAAAAAGGTAAAGAAAGAAATAGGGTACAATACTTTCACTATCACCATACTCTTTTAAAAGCTTTTGACAGTCTTTTTCTGAAAACTCTTCACCATAAGAAATATGTTGAAAATATCTTTCCCAGAAATGTAATTCTAAATTATTTGGGAACTGTTGGATACCTTTTTTTAAAATCTCAGGATACTTTTCGCATCCAATATCGACAAGCTCATTAGATATATTGAAATAACTGGAAAAACCGAAATCTTGAAAGATCCAATACAAAAAAGCTAAGTTTAAATACCCATCAAGATTTATGTTGCCTTCATCAATGCTCTGTTGATAATAATTAGCTGCATCGTTATATTGCTTATTAATATCTTTATCTATTGCAAAATCAAATTTTCTCATATTTACCTTGGGATTAAGTTTACACCCGCATCAAATATCTTTCCATTTCTTGTATGTACCCATATTTACCCATTCTTAAAAGTTTGGGTAAATCCTTGAACTCCATTTTTTATAGCATTTGGTGCTAGAATACTTTGATTAAGGTTTGCAGGGTTATTTGCAACACTCTCAAATAATTTGATATACCTATTCTGCGAAGCTACTGTTGAAGGATTAACGTGTCCCGGTGCATTCCTAAAAATATGCCCCAAAACTGATTCTGACCTAGTGACGGCATTAGTTACCCCCTTAGTAGCTAAATTAGCACTTCTCGTCAAATTTCGGCCAGTATTTAACAACCTTCCACCTCCAAACATGCCCCTACCTACCGGAAGGGGCATGAGCGTAATGCTCCATTGGGTCAACGGGTGATTAAAAAAATCTGCATTGCCTTGGTAGATTGCGCGAACAATGGAGTTATGCTCTCCCCACCATCTGGGTATACTATAAACACTGGACCCCGGTGTTTTATCCCAAACTATGTCCACCGGAGGCATCCAATTTTGCTGTAAATCATGTACGCGCCAATGGTGCCCTCCAACGCGCATAACGGTATTGCCTGATCGATATCCTACCCAAAGTGGGCTACGATAAATTTTACCATTTGCCCACGCGCCATATTCAGGGAATCGTTTGTGGTGCCCGAAAGTTGGGCTGGGATCATCGGATTTTTTTTGACCTTCCCCTTTAGGATCATTATTATAAATGTGTGAGCCTATCACAAAATCGCCAATTTGTATCTCCAATGCATTTGATCGCCATCTATCTTTACCATCTCCCATAAAATCATTCTCCAACCTTACAGAGGCATTCTTCCCAAGGTGTAAGTGCAGGCCACCAACCATTTGTTGATTACTCTTTCCATCTGGCCCAATTTGATTTCCATAATATGTTTGATAGTAAGAAGCCCCATATCCTCTATAGGAGGCGCCGAAACCCCATGAACTGCTATTGTTTGCTAACCCACCTCCCACAGATAAAATAAAATTTTCCTTTTGAAAGCTAATACTCCAATTTGTTCCAGCTACAATTCCATCGCTACTAAACCCTATTCCCATGGAAACAGAAATACTAAAATTACTTCCAAGTGGAATCTGAATAGATGGCAAAAAGCTAGAGGCAACTTGGGTTAATGCATGGCGGCCTGAAAACCCTAATGCTACTGTAAAGGCATGGCCGTGCAAACCTGCAGCAGAAAAAGCAGAGGAAATATTTGCAGCACTTCCAATTCCTCCAGAATAAAAACCTATCACTGCAGTGGCTGCACCGACCACACCTGAAAATATTGCCCGACTGCCCCAATCCCCCGTCTTAATCCCATGACTTGTATAATTAACTAAAAACCCTATTCCAGCTACAATCAAAGCAGGGTGATTCCCATCCGGGTCAGTATACTTCATTGGGTTGTTGTGGCAGTAACTGTACCTGTTGTACGCCTGTGTGGCATCGGCATCGGCCACATAGTTGTCGGGGCTGAGGGTACGGCTGGTAATAGGGTCGTACAAGCGGGCGTTCATGTGTATGAGTGCAAAAGCACGCAAATGCTCATGCCCGGTGTAACCGCGTATCAACCAATCGGGGCGGGTACCAAAATTACCGTCGTACGCCCAGTTGTTCGGGTTGCGGTAGCGGCCCCAGTCATCGAAGTTTGATACGTAGATTGAATATTAATAAATCACACAAAACAACTTGGATAGCTTATTTATTAGAAAAGGCTTGAATTTTAATTAGCTTCAGGATCTGCGAGTTTTGAGAAACATTATACATCTACAATATATCACTTTAGTCGATGTATATGTCACCACGTCTTTTTTCAGATGGATAGCCATGATATCATATTGGAGCTACTCCGTAATTTTTTCAGACCTAATCCGATAGTGCAACAACTCGCCTGTAAATATCCTTATGCGCTGATAGTACCCAAATATAAAGTTGGTCGCTGGCATGAATTACAAAATAATGACTACAGCCATCTTTTGAGGACCATATTTTGATTTTTGCATCTTGTTTTATCAAAACATGATCTGCTATGGTGCTGTCAAAAACGGCTATTTGATAGCTGTTCATACTGTATATGATGCTCTTTAAAGAACTGCTATGTAAGGAATATGGGTAAAGGTCTATGAAAGCCAAGCGCCCATTCAATTTAAAATAATAGGAAGTATCATTATTACTGATTAGGTGCCATTCAATTAAGCATAGAGGATTCTCATTTTTCTTAAAACTATTAATTAAGCATGATATATCTCTGGATTCTTTTTCTAACAAATTCTCACAACTTTTTATTTGACCAGATGTGGAGTGTGTTGCCAGAAACAGCATGAGATATGTGCAGACAAAAGTTATTTTATTCATGGCTTCATCAACATATTATGAGAAAATAGCATACCATAATTGCGAATAGCTAATTCAGCATTTAGAAAAACCGGTGAAGTAATCGGTAAAAATGCGTTCAAAGTAAATACGCCCGAATAAAGGAGTGCTCTGGACGATTGATTCACACAGCCGTTCCAAACCCCGTAATAAAGAGAATGACTATCAGATAGGCTCCGGCCATTATTTAAATTTTTTGTCATTTCCTTTAGGCTTGAAACGTTTACGTTGTTCAATTTTGTGCTAAACACATCTTTTGTCTTATATCTTGTAACAAAGTTAATTCCTTTGACAGTCCGAAATAAGTACTGGCTTTCCCAAATTAAGCCGGTGTCGTTAGGTTTCAAATCAACGCCACCTGGTCCAACAGAAATATTAATGTCATCTCCTTCCACCCATGAATGACCTGATATATCCTTACGCGCCTTTACGTCTACGCTTCCTCCATTATTGCCGGCAAAAAGGTCTTGTACATTTGCCATAGCTCCAAACCCATATCCTAAATTTTGCAACAAACTGTTGCCTTTTTTTCCCAAATGCCCCAAGGTCATGCCATTGCTCCCCATCGAAAGTGAAGCAGCGCCGATTGATAATGACAAATTCGTTTGTCCGCCGGTGTACATGAAAGTACCTGTGCTACTCATAGCTGAACCAACAATGATGGCATGGGTATTAGCAAAAGCCACACCACTTTTGGCAATCCATGCAGAAGCTCCTCCGGATAATCCTCCTACCAGCGCCCCTCCTAACATATAACCCCAAGTTCTTCCAGAACTAAAGTCCCAATTGCCGGGATTATAGGAGCCATTGGCCAATGTACCACCCATGTAGGCCCCAATGGCTGCACCTATGATAATGGCAACAGTAATTGGCTCATTCCCATCCGGATCGATATACTTCATCGGGTTGTTGTGGCAGTAACTGTACCGGTTATACGCCTGTGTGGCATCGGCATCGGCCACGTAGTTGTCGGGGCTGAGGGTACGGCTGGTAATGGGGTCGTACAGGCGGGCGTTCATGTGTATGAGCGCAAAGGCACGTAAATGCTCATGCCCGGTGTAACCGCGTATCAACCAATCGGGGCGGGTACCAAAATTACCGTCGTACGCCCAGTTGTTCGGGTTGCGGTAGCGGCACTTCACCCCACAAAAAAACCCCGACGATGCCGGGGTTAGTGCATTCTTAGAAACGGTGCCTCAACAGTACTGATCGAAGGCGTCGACGAGGTTGGCGGCGATCATGTCGGCCGAGCGACCCTCGATGTGGTGGCGCTCGAGCATGTGCACCAACTGCCCGTCTTTAAATAAGGCAATGCTTGGGCTCGACGGCGGATAGGGCAGCATGTAGGCGCGTGCTTTGGCCACGGCTTCTACTTCCATGCCTGCAAACACCGTTGCCAGCGTTCCGGGCTTTTTCGCGTTTTGGATGGCCTTCTTCACAGCAGGGCGGGCATTGGCTGCAGCACAGCCACAAACCGAATTCACCACCACCAAGGCGGTGCCCGACTGCTGCGCCATAAGCGCATCTACTTCTTCAGGCGATTTTAACTCGGTGAAGCCAACTTCGGTAAGGTCTTTCCGCATGGGCGACACCATAAATTCGGGATATGCCATTGTTTAGGTATTTATATCGTTATGAACTGCAAAATTAAACAAATCCAACCCGAATAGGTTCAACGCAATCCGATATCGTGCAATCGGGCGGTTACCACCCGTCCGTCGGGGTGGCGGGCGCGGATTACTCCTGTGCTCAATCGCAGCTGGTCGAGCGGTACATCCACACTCAAATGCTCACCACTGAAGCCCAAGGTGGGCACGGCAGGTACATACCGCCAATGTTCGCGCCCTACATAATCCCACAACAAAATCGAATGCAACTGCCCTCGCCAATCGGCCGGAAGCATCACACGCACATAGCCTTCGCCGGGAGGATACAGCAGCACCAACCGATCGGCAACCGTTTCGAGGCGAGGCTCGGTATATTCGGCCAAAATGTGAATTTCAGGATCGAAACGAAGTGCTACGGGGGCAAAAGGAAGCACCTTATTGGTATAAAAAGCCCGACCAGCCGATTCCACTTCAAAGTCAACACTATCGCCATTGGCGGCATACGCTCGGAAGGGGAGTTTGAGGTCGTAACCACCGGCGGGAGCGCTCCATGAGCGGTCTTGTACAAAAAGCTCCACACCGAATCCGGTAGGGCGGTAACGAAACTCGTATTCGGGGTGCCCACCGTTGTAAATCCACTCGTCAAAGTAGGGGTCGAGCGAGCAGCGGCAGGCGTTTTCGAGCTTCGTTTTCACCGTACTGCTGCTCATAAAACCATAGGCCAGGGAAGGGTCGGTCATGAGGTCGCGAAAGGCCGCAAATACCACCGAATCGCCGAGCTGGTAGCGCAACTGATGCAGCACGAAACTAGCCTTGTGGTAGGTAGATCGGCTTTCGAACAGTTTGGCCACTACAGTAGTATCTACCTTGTACACCACCAAATCGGGCGACGACAAGGCGCTAATGCGGGTGAGTCGTTTCCAGGGCTCCCACCAAAAGCCGTTGTCGAGCAAACGTTCGAGGCACAAACCGGTCATCCAAGTGGCAAAACCTTCGTTCACCCAGATGTCTTGCCAGTTGGCACAGGTTACTTTGTTGCCAAACCACATATGCGCCAGCTCATGTGCCATCAGCTCGTAGCTATAATCGCCCATCGAGCTCATGGTATTGTGTTCCATGCCGCCATTGCCGTTACTGATTTGCATGTGGCCATACTTTTCGCTTTTGAACGGGTATTCACCAAACAAATCGCGGAACAGATTCACCATGGGTGGCAACCAATCGTTGAGTCGCTGCCGCCATACCGCCGTGTCTTCGGCATATAAATAATTGAGCACCAGAAGCGAGTCGGTGGTGCCTGCGAGCGCAACTTTTTGCGGGTAAATGGCGTAATCGCTCACTGCAGTGCCCACGAGGTAGGGCGGACAAGGATAGTGATGCCGCCAGCGGTGAACCCATTCGCCATTCACGGTATCGATTTGCAGCAAACCCGGTCCGCCAGCGTAAAATCCTGCCGGTGTTGTCACGTGCAGCTCGGTGGTGTCGGCTTTGTAGCCCAACGGTTGGAAGTTGGGCCACCAGTCGCGAGCACCATACGGTTGAGAGAGCGTCCATAAAACGGGACTATTGCTCGGACCGTGGGTTGCAGTACGAAAACTGCCAAAGCTGTTGGCGTTTTGTGGCGGCTCGCCGCCATAACGTATGCGTAGCTGTACGGTATCGCCAGCCGCATAGGCCGACAAAGGTATGTTGAACCCCAAGGCATTGCCGCCGCCTTGGGTTGGCAAACTCAGGGGAAGGTACTGCCCCATGCGCAGGTCGAACACCATGCTGTCGGCCGACGACCATAAGGCTTCGTGGAGATCGATAAACAGCTCGTTTTGCTGCCGCGAAAGTAAGATGCGGTAGTCGACATAGCCCGAAACGGCGCGTACCCTTGGATCGAGGCGGATGTGTATCGCCTGGCTGAGGATTCGGCCTTGGAGGCTGTTTACAGCAGCTTGTTGCTGCCTTCCGAGCTGAAGCGCGAGCTGCTCGGGAGCCTTACAAACAGGCAGTACGGGAGCGTTGCCCATCGGCGAGGGTTGCATCTGTGCACCGGCGTGCCAAGAGCACAGCAACAAAAAAATGACAAAGGCCTTGCGCATTGCTGCTAAAATAACCGTTGGCGTTCATTTTTGTTACACCTCAGCCTTGGTCGGGGTTAATCGAAAAGTGCTCGAAGAAATTGGCGCTATCGACGATGTGTACATCTGCTTGCGGGTAGGCCGACCGAAATGCCGCCGGAAACCGCATTTTTTTGTCGGTTTTCCATTTCATCTCATAAGCCGTGATCGCACCCGAAGGAGCGTGCTGAATGAGGTCTACTTCTTGTTGATTATAGGTTCGCCAGAAATAAAAAGCGGTCTCAGAGTCGCCCGACGTTTCTTGTCGTTTTTTGAATTCGCTCACTACAAAGTTCTCCCACAACGCACCTAGGTCATGGCGTAGTGCAGGTTGTCGGAAATCGCCGATGAGTGCATTTCTAATTCCTGTATCGTAGAAATACCACTTAGCACCTTTCGATATTTCTTTACGCGGATTGGTGCTAAATGCAGGAAGTTTGAATACAATGAACACCTTACTGAGCAAATCCAAGTAATTTTCTACCGTGATGCGCGACAGACCCAGTTGTGTTCCTAGTTCTTGATAAGACACTTCCGAGCCTACCTGAAAGGCAATGAGCCGCAACAATCCCAAGAGTTTATTGGCATTTTTGATCCCTTCGTAGGCGAGTATGTCTTTGAGTAGGTAATCTTGAACTAAGTTTTTGAGATACGTTTCCTTCTCGGAATAGTCAGTCGCTGTTACTACTTCGGGATAGCAACCGTACAACATCCTATCGCGCAGTGCGCCATATTCCGTCAAATAACCATAATGTGCCTGCAGTTCAGCACTCAAAAACGGATGAAGCTGAAATCTCAGACTTCGACCCGTGAGGGGTTCACCCGTTTGGTTGCTTAAATCGAAGGCCGACGATCCCGAAGCGAGGATGGTTAGCGAAGGGAACGTATCTACCATCAGCTTTAAGATGCGGCCAATCTCCGGCACCGACTGTGCTTCGTCGATGACCAATAGCTTGTTGTCTCCGATGAGCTGACGATAATTGGCTTCTGAGCGGCGCGCAAGGAGTTCTTGCACATCCATATCCTCGCCGTTCAAGAGTAGTGCCTCGTTGTGGTATTCGGCCGCTATTTGTCGAATAAGAACTGTTTTTCCGACCCGGCGTGTGCCAAAAACGAGCAGTACCTTATTCCGTTTTAACCAACGGTGGAGCTGCTTTTCTAATTGTCGATTTACCGCTGTCACTTCGCTTTTTCAGTGAAGATAGTCCTTCATTTTCATTTTTCATAGGAATTTTGATAATGCATTTTCATTTTTCATAGGAATTTTGAAAATACGTTTTCATTTTTCATACTTTTCGGCGGAACGCCCAGCTCCTCTACACATGAACTTTGTGTAAAGTAGGCCTCATGCTCAGCAAGTTCAAACCATTTTGTACGAAAAAGGTTATCTTTGCCACCTGTTTGCATTTGCGAATCAGAGAAAGAAATAAAACATGATTGAAACTACCACCAATTACAAGGTAAAAGACATTAGCCTCGCCGAATGGGGCCGTAAAGAAATTAAACTTGCCGAAGCCGAAATGCCTGGTTTGATGGCGCTTAGAGCCGAGTTTGGCCAAAGCAAGCCGCTTAAAGGCGCACGTATCGCTGGCTGTTTGCATATGACCATCCAAACTGCCGTACTCATCGAAACCCTCGTTGAGTTGGGTGCCGAAGTAAGCTGGTCGAGCTGTAACATCTTCTCTACCCAAGACCACGCTGCTGCAGCCATCGCTGCTGCGGGTATTCCGGTGTACGCTTGGAAAGGCATGACCGAAGAAGAGTACGAGTGGTGTATTGAACAAACTCTTTTCGCTTTCGAAGGTGGCAAAGCCTTGAACATGATCCTCGACGATGGTGGCGACTTAACCAATGTAGTGCTCGACCAACATCCTGAACTCGTGAGCGAAATCCGTGGTATTTCGGAAGAAACCACCACCGGCGTGGCACGTCTTTACCAGCGTATGCGCAAAGGCACCTTACCGGTTCCTGCAATCAACGTAAACGACTCTGTGACCAAGTCGAAATTCGACAATAAATACGGATGTCGCGAGTCGGCGGTAGATGCGGTTCGCCGTGCTACCGACGTGATGATGGCTGGTAAAGTAGTCGTGGTTTGCGGCTATGGCGACGTAGGCAAAGGCACTGCCGAATCGTTCCGCGGTGCTGGAGCTCGCGTAATTGTTACCGAAATCGATCCAATTTGTGCACTACAAGCGGCCATGGAAGGTTACGAAGTAAAACGTCTCGACTCGGTGATTGGCCAGGTCGACATCGTTTGTACGGCTACCGGTAACTGCAACATCGTTACCGAGCGTCACTTCAAAAAGATGAAGGATAAAACCATCGTATGTAATATCGGTCACTTCGACAACGAGATTGACATGGCATGGTTGAACGCAAACTACAAAAACACGAAATATACCGTTAAGCCTCAGGTAGACGTATACAATGTAGACGGCAACGAAATCATCGTTCTTGCCGAAGGTCGTTTGGTAAACCTGGGCTGCGCCATGGGTCACCCAAGCTTCGTGATGTCGAACTCATTCACCAACCAAACGCTCGCGCAGATGGAGCTGTGGTCGAATGCCGGCACCTACAAAAACGAAGTGTATGTGCTTCCGAAGCAGCTCGACGAAAAAGTTGCTGCCCTTCACCTCGCCAAAATTGGCGTGGAGTTGGAAGTGCTCAACAACGAACAAGCCGATTACATCGGCGTAAACGTGAACGGTCCGTTCAAAAACGACATGTACCGTTACTAAGAGGAATGCCCTACAAAGAAACCGTCTTGTGAAAACAAGGCGGTTTTTTTATGTCGTGTCCAAACCGGCATTCGCGGCGATTGTTTTGTACTTTTGACACTTCAGAAACGAAAATCGAAATCATGACCAAATACCTCTTCATCGCACTTGCAGCCGTGGCTGTTGCTTGCGGAAACAACGAAACAACCGACGAGCATGCCGGGCACGACATGCATGCGGGGCACGACATGCGTGCCAGCAACGACAGCTTGGTGATTAACCACCCCGAAGGCGCGCGCGTATTTTTTGCGAACCTCACCGATGGCCAAGAAATCACCCTTCCCTTTACCCTGCAAATGGGCGTAGAAGGCATGGAAGTGGAGCCGGCAGGTCAGCTGAATTACGGCAAGGGGCACCATCACCTCATCATCGATGGCGGTTTTATGGAAAAAGGCAGCTCGGTACCGTTCGACGGGCAGCACAAGCACTTTGGCAAAGGCCAAACCGAAACTGTGCTCGATAGCCTCGCTGCTGGCGAACATACCCTCACCTTACAATTTGCCAATGGAGCACACCTCAGTTATGGCGAAGCGCTCAGCGCAACCATCAAGGTAAAGGTGAAATAAAAAAAGAAAACCGAAGTGGGGCGGGGAGGAAACTTCCCGCCTTTTTTGTGGCCAACGACCGCAAGAAATAAAAAACCCCGCGATTGCGGGGTTATTAACCGTGTTGCCCGACTAGGACTCGAACCTAGACATACAGAACCAAAATCTGCTGTCCTGCCAATTAGACGATCGGGCAATTGGGACTGCAAATATAGCGAAAGCACTATATAACGCAACCCTCGGGCACTTTTTTCGCCCGTTTTAGCGGCAATTTGTCAAGAAAAGCCAAATTTGCAGTGACTAAAACGAAAGCGGTATAAAGTTACGTTCGCATTAAGCTCACAACTCATACCGTATTTTGTAAGTAAAACCCTTATTTTCGACCCTGTTAAAAACTCTTCCATGTTGAATTATCAGCGGATCAACAACCTCATGGGCTGGTTGGTATTTGCCATCTCCGCCGTGGTGTACACGCTCACCCTCGAACCTACCACCTCTTTTTGGGACTGTGGTGAATTTATTTCGGCTTGTTACAAGATGCAGGTGATGCACCCCCCGGGGGCACCCTTCTTCATGCTCACTGGTCGCATGTTTACCCTTTTCGCAAGCGATCCCTCGCAAGTAGCCTGGACCGTTAACTTTTTGAGTGGCATCACTTCGGCCTTTACCATTTTGTTTTTGTTCTGGAGCATCACCGCTTTCGGGCGCAAGATGTTGGAGCGCGAAGGCGAAGTAAAAGGCGGTAGTTTAATCGCCCTCATGGGCGCCGGCCTAGTAGGCGCTTTGGCCTACACCTTCACCGACTCGTTTTGGTTTTCGGCTGTAGAAGGTGAAGTATACGCCTATTCGTCGTTTTTCACGGCAGTGGTTTTTTGGGCCATACTCAAGTGGGAGCGTGTAGCCGACGAGGTTGACAGCAACCGCTGGCTCATACTCATCGCCTACCTCATGGGCCTTTCTATTGGCGTTCACTTATTGAACCTCCTTGCCATTCCGGCTATATGTTTCGTTTACTACTTCCGCAAGTTTGAGCCAAGCCGCAAAGGGGTGATTTACACCCTGCTCATTTCAGGCGCCATCTTGGGCTTTGTACAATACGGCGTTATTCCGGGCATCACCAACATTGCCGCCTACAGCGACCTGTTTTTCGTGAACAGCATCGGCATGGGCTTTGGCTCGGGTGCGGTGTTTTTCTGCCTTCTGGTGGTTGCCGCCGTGGCCTTCGGTATTTGGTATACCCACAAACAAGGCAAGGTGTTGCTGAACAGTGCTTTGCTTGCCCTCAGCTTCATCATCATGGGTTATGGCACCTATGCCATGATCGTAATTCGCTCGGCCTCCAATCCGCCGATCGACATGAACAATCCCGAAAACGTTTTCTCGCTTTTGAGTTACCTCAACCGCGAGCAGTATGGCGACCGCCCGTTGTTGTACGGACCCTACTTCACCGCTCAGGTAATTGACCAGAAAGAAGGGAAGATGCGCTACCGCAAAGGCGAGAAGGAGTATATCGAAACCGGCCGCGACATCGAAGCCATTTACGACCCGGCACAATCTACCTTGTTGCCTCGTGCTTACCGCCGTGCCGGCACCCAGCAGCGGCACATCGACTTCTACAAGCAGTGGCTAAATCTCCGTGACGGACAAAAACCGACTTTCGCCGATAATATGGACTTTTTGTTCAGCTACCAGCTCGGCCACATGTACTTCCGCTACTTCATGTGGAATTTTGCTGGACGCCAGAACGACATTCAAGGCCAGGGCATGGACTATGAGCGCGGCAACTGGATTACCGGCATACCGTTTATCGACGAAAGTCGCATTGGTCCGCAGAAAGACATGCCTGAGATACGCCTCGCCAACAAAGGCAGAAACGTATACTACGCATTACCGTTGCTGCTCGGTTTGGTGGGCTTGTGGTACCAATACCGCAAAGACCGCAAAGACTTCTGGGTGGTGACCATGCTTTTTGTTCTCACCGGTATTGCCATCAACGTTTACCTGAACCCGGAGCCGCTGCAGCCGCGTGAACGAGATTATGCTTATGTGGGCTCGTTTTATGCCTATGCCATCTGGATAGGATTGGGTGTATTGGGGCTGTTCGAGCTCTTGCGCAAACGTTTACCCGAAACAGTGGTTGCCTTGGGTGTAACCGCCATTACGCTGGTAGCAGTGCCGGGCATTTTGGCCGCCGAAAACTGGGACGACCACGACCGTTCGGGTAAGTACACCGCGCGCGACTTCGCCATCAACTACCTCGAGAGTTGTGCTCCGAATGCCATCCTCTTCACCATGGGCGATAACGATACCTACCCGTTGTGGTATGCACAAGAAGTGGAAGGCATCCGCACCGATGTACGTATTGTAAACCTGAGTTTATTGGGTACCGACTGGTACATCGATCAGCTCCGCAGGCCGATGAACGCCAGCGCACCGGTAAAGTTGAGCGTGCCACAAGAGAAAATTGCACAAGGCATCCGCGATTATGTGCCGTTTTACGACCGCAAACTCGAAGGTGCATACGATCTCAAGCAGATCATTGCTTTCATGACCAACGACGACCCGCAGGCCAAGTTGCCAACGCAGGGTGGTGAGCTCATCAACTACTATCCTACTAAAAACTTTGTGCTGCCCGTGGTGAAAAGCAATGTGGTTGCACAGGGCGCCATGAGCGATACTAGCCAAATGCTCGATGCCGTGATTTGGGAGTATCCTCGTACCAACATCCTGAAGAACGATTTGATTGTCCTTGACTTGCTCGCCCAAAACATGTGGGAGCGCCCAATCTACTGGACCATTTCGATGGGTCCTGAATCGTATATGGGCTTAGAAGACTACTTCCAGCTCGAAGGCCTTACTTACCGGTTGGTGCCCTTCCGCACCCCAAGTCAAGGCGGACAGCGTGCCCGTGTAGCTACCGACATCATGTACAAAAACTTCATGGAGAAGTTCAAATGGGGTGGCATGGATAAGGGCATTTACATTGACCCAGAAACCAGCCGTATGACGATTAACCTCCGTAGCAACAGCATACGTTTGGCCGAAAGTTTACTTGCTGAAAACAAAAAAGAGCTGGCCGCCAATGTATTGCTCAAAGCCGACCAGGTGATGCCTCACCCGAACGTGCCGTATATGCTTTACAACTACCGCATGGTTGAGCTGTTGTATGCCGCTGGCAAGCCAGAAGAAGCCACCAAAATGGCGAAAACCCTTTTCGAGATGTACGAACAGGAGGCTAAATACTTTACGCAGCAGCGTGGCAAGGTATATACCTTCTACGAACGCGATTTGCAAAACGCCATGGCCATCATGAACGAGCTTATTCGCATCACTCGCGGATACGCACAAAACGAACTCGCTGCCGACTTCGAAAAACGTTTCAAGGTGTACGGCGGAAACGCGCAAATGCCAGGTTAATTTTTTTAATCGGCACCGAATCCCTCCGGCTTCCTAAGTCGGGGGGATTTTTTTTGCCCTAAAGCAGCCTCCTCCCTATACGTTTAGCCTCTGCATCGAATTGCCTACCTTTGCAGCCTATGAATTCGAACTTCCGTCCGCGCCGTAGTCCACGTCCCGAATTTGAGGACCTTGCATTTGGGCTGCACGCCGTTTACGAATTGCTGCAGGCCGGCAAGGAAATTAACCGCATACTCATTGCCCGCGAAGGTAAAACCGATGCCCTGCGTGAATTATTGGCCATTGCTAAACAACGGCAAGTACCGGTGCAAGAGGTACCCAAAGAAAAACTCAATAGCCTAACGCGCAAAAATCACCAAGGGGTAATCGCCTTTGTGTCGCCCATCGAGTACCAGGAGCTCGAACAATTGCTCCCCACGCTTTTCGAACAAGGCAAAACACCTTTGCTTTTGGTGCTCGACCGGATTACCGATGTGCGTAACCTTGGCGCTATTGCCCGTTCGGCGCAATGCGCTGGAGTTGATGCTATTGTCATTCCCCTGCGCGACGCAGCCCAAGTAACTGCCGATGCCATTAAAACCTCTGCCGGCGCCTTGGCTTCATTGCCCGTTTGTAGAGAACGTTCACTCGATCGGGTAATTGATTTTCTGCTCGATAGCGGCATACAGCTGGTTGCTGCTACCGAACATGCAGCCGACGATTATTATGCTGTCGATTTTTCGTTGCCCACGGCGATTATCATGGGCTCGGAAGAAGACGGTATACATCCGAATATACTCCGAAAAGCCAGTGTTTTAGCACGAATTCCCATCGTTGGCACCGTAGGCTCACTCAATGTGAGTGTAGCTGCCGGCGTTTTGTTGTTCGAGTCGGTGCGTCAGCGTATTCAATCGGCCTAATATGTCAGCTACCCGCCGCGACATACGTGCACTTTCGCTGGAGCAGCTCACCGAGGCACTCACTGCTTTGGGCGAGAAGGCCTTTCGAGCCAAACAAGTTCACGAGTGGCTGTGGGTGAAGGGTGCCAAGAACTTTGGCGATATGACCAATTTGTCGGTGGCCTTACGTGCCTTACTTGAAGAACATTTTACGATAAACCACATTCATATCGACCTGGAGCAGCGGTCGAGCGACGGTACAGTAAAAAATGCCGTAAAGCTGTACGACGGTCGAGTAGTAGAGTCGGTTCTCATCCCCACCGAGAGCCGCATTACGGCATGTATCTCCTCGCAGGTAGGTTGCAGCCTCGACTGTACTTTTTGTGCAACCGCGCGATTGAAGCGGATGCGTAACCTCAACCCCGATGAGATTTACGACCAAGTAGTGGCCATACGGGAGCAGGCCGAAAGCTATTTCGGTCGCCCCTTAACCAATATTGTGCTCATGGGCATGGGCGAACCGCTGTTGAACTACAACAATGTGCTTGCTGCCATCGACAAAATAACCGCTCCGGCACCGTCGGGTTTGGGGATGTCGCCGAGGCGGATCACACTCAGCACGGTAGGCATCACCAAGATGATTCGGAAGATGGCCGACGACGGTGTGAAGTTCAAGCTAGCCGTAAGTTTGCACTCTGCCATCGACGAAAAACGGTCACGGCTTATGCCCATCAACGAAAGCAATAGCCTCGACGAATTGGTAGAAGCACTTCAGTATTGGTACGACAAAACCAAAAGTCGCATCACCTTCGAGTATGTGGTTTGGCGCAACATCAACGACAGCGAGGAAGACATTCGTGCTTTGGTGAAACTGTGCCGCAAACTCGTATGCAAGGTGAATCTTATTGAATACAATCCCATCGATGATGGCCCGTACCAGCAAGCCGATGCTGCGGTAGTAGATGCTTACATACGGGCATTAGAAGCGGCTGGCATAGTGGCCAAGGTACGTCGGTCGCGCGGGAAAGACATCGATGCCGCTTGCGGACAGCTCGCGAACAAGGGCGAGTTAGCTAAACTTTAAAAGACTCGTAAGCGCTACGGTTTTTGGGCGCGTTGATTACGAGATTAATTACAAACTAGGCTCTTCTTTGAAAAAACCGAAAACAATCTTGTGTTTGATTTAAACATTTGCTTTTCGGACTTCAAATAGCGTAATTGCAATTGGCATTGGCCATCTATAAGTTCATTCAAATCAAGTTATTTATGTATCGCACCGTAATCACCGGAACCGGCCGTTATGTGCCGGAATTACTCAAGCGTAATCGCGACTTTGCACATCAGCTGTTCTACGACGAAAAAAACCAGCCGATTTTGAGTCCCCCGGACGAGGTGGTACAAAAATTCCAAGCCATCACGGGCATAGAAGAGCGCCGGTACGCCCAGGAGCCATTAACTGCCACCGATTTAGGCATCGAAGCCGCACGCATGGCCATAGCCGATGCAGGCATCGATCCGGAAACCATCGACCAGCTGATTGTTGCGCATAACTTTGGCAACGTGGTAAAACACACCATACAGAGTGATGCCATGCCCGCTTTGGCGTCGCGTATAAAAAGAGGGTTAGGCATTAAAAACCCTTCATGCGTGCCTTATGACCTTCTTTTTGGTTGTCCGGGCTGGTTACAAGGCATGATTCAAGCCGACGCCTACTTCAAGGCAGGCATTGCGAAAAAAGCCTTGATTATCGGTACCGAAACCTTGTCGCGCGTGCTCGACCCTTACGATCGGGACTCGATGATATTCAGCGACGGTGCAGGCGCCTCCATCGTAGAGTGGAAAGAAAGTGACGAACAAGGCCCAGGCATTTTGTCAACCGCTGTACAGGCCCACTGTGGCGAAGAAGTGGATTATTTGTTCATGGGCAAGTCCAATTTCCCCGATTCCGACCCCCGAGTGCGTTACATCAAAATGCGGGGGCGCAAAGTGTACGAATATGCGATGAGCTATGTGCCGCAAGCCATGAAGCATGCCCTCGATGCTAGCGGTACGCAAATCGATCAGTTGAAGATGGTGTTCATCCACCAGGCCAACGAAAAGATGGACGAAGGCATCATTCGGGTCTTTTACAAACTTTTCGGCCGTCGCGACATACCCGCCTTCATCATGCCCATGAGCATACATAAATTGGGAAACAGCTCGGTAGCTACCGTCCCTACCCTCCTCGATTTGGTACGCAGAGGCGAAATTGAAGGGTACAAACTAGCAAGCGGCGATGTAATCCTGCTGGCATCTGTAGGTGCCGGAATGAATATCAACGCTGTTTGTTACCGCGTTTAATAGGCTAGCGAATATCCTGACAAAGTTCAACCAACACCCCGTGGGTGCCTTTGGGGTGTACAAAACAAACCAGTTTGTTGTCGGCACCACGTTTAGGCTGCTCGTTGAGTAAAACAAAACCCTCGGCCTTTAGTCGTTCCATTTCGGCAAGGATATCTTCCACATCAAAAGCGATATGGTGAATTCCTTCGCCTTTTTTCTCGATGAATTTTCCGATAGGCCCTTCCGGATCGGTGCTTTCGAGCAGCTCAATTTTATTTGGACCGCTCATAAAAAAGCTCGTACGCACGTGTTCACTTTCAACTGCTTCCATTTTATACGGGGCTACACCCAAAAGCTGGGTATATAAGTCGTTAGCTACCGCCAAATCTTTCACGGCTATGCCAATATGTTCTATTTTTCGCATACGGTTAGAGTTTGTAGCGCATTGCCGGCTCGACAACGCGATTGTGTTTCTACTATCAAATTTCCGAATCCTAACTTGGATAGCCTAATAATCGGACAAATTAATCCGATTTTATTTTCGCTCAGTCTCCCATTTCGCGTACATGCCCTCTTGTATGAACAAAAAGGTGAAATGCAGCATTTGTAGTTATATTCACGCCAGATGCGTGACATAGGGTTTATACATGAAAGCTGTTTATTTCGACTATAATGCCACTACTCCTGTCGACCCATCGGTACTTGAGCAGATGCTGCCGTGGTTTACCGAACATTTCGGCAATGCCTCCAGTAAATCGCATGCCTACGGATGGGAAGCCGAATTCGCGGTAAAACAAGCGCGAAAGCAGCTGGGAGAACTGTTGAATTGCTCGCCCGAACAATTGACCTTTTGCTCTGGTGCAACTGAAGCTATTAATTTGGCTATCCGAGGACTTGCGGCAAGTTGGCAACACAAAAAAAGGCACATTATCACCTGGAAAACAGAGCACAGAGCTGTACTCGATACCTTGCAACAGCTCGAAAAGAACGGATTTGAAATCACCTACTTAGAGGTAGATGCTAACGGACAGGCCAATATCCAACAGTTACGCGACAACGTAAACGATAAGAGCCTGCTCGTTTGTGGCATGCTTGCCAATAACGAAACCGGCGTAATTTTCCCCATTCGCGAACTCGCGACAGTAGCTCACGCAGCTGGCGCTTATTTTTTATGTGATATTACCCAAGCACCCGGAAAAATTCCCATAGATGTAAATGCACTTGGTGCGGATCTAATTGTAGGATCGGCGCACAAGTTTTACGGCCCAAAAGGTGTTGGTTTTCTTTACCTATCATCAGGTAGGGGGGCGCCCAAATTGCAAGCACAGCTTACCGGTGGTGGACATGAAAATGGACTACGTTCAGGCACACTCAATGTACCCGGCATCGTAGGTCTCGGAGCAGCAGCCCGTTTGGCGAAAAAAAATGAAACCAAATGGTTCGAGCAACTCCGCCAGCATCAACGCGACTTTGAAAAGTTGCTACTCGACCATATACCTGAGGCCAGAATTATGGGGGCAGATACTACCCGTTTACCCAATACCACCAACTTATTTATTGCCCATTGCCCAGCAGCGTCCCTCATAAAACAGCTAAGAGGATACGCCCTGGCTACTGGCTCGGCATGCAGTTCGGCCTTGGCCAGTCCATCGCATGTGCTAACAGCCTACGGGCTTAGCGATCAAGAAGCGGCCTGCTGTTTACGGATTAGCACCGGCATCCACACCACCTGGGAGGAATTAGAAACATTTGCACATGTTTTAAGCTCGGTGGTGGCCAAAGAGCGCGAACAACAACCCTCCTGGAAATATCGCTAATTCAAGGATGGCGTAAAAGGAACAACTGTTGTCGTGTGACGACTTCGATTAGCTGCCATTCTTGCATACTTTTGTGTTATGCGACCACTTGTACTTTATGCTGCCATTTCTATCGACGGCTATTTAGCCGGCCCCAACGGTGAACTCGATTTCTTGCCACAGAGTGGCGATTTTGGGTATGAAACCTTTTACAAAAGCATAGATACTACCTTGATGGGCTATACCACCTTTCACGAGGTTTTAGGCTTTGGCGATTTCCCCTATCCCGACAAAACGAATTATGTATTCAGCCGCCAGCAGCGCGATGTGTCGCAACATCCGGTAAGGCTTGTTAATCAAGACCCCGTGCGTTTTGTAGAAGACCTCAAATCGAGTCAAGGTGGTAAAATTTGGCTCGTTGGGGGTGGTACCCTCAATGGTTTGTTGCTGCAAGCCGGATTGATTGACGAGATAGCGTTATATGTTTTCCCTGTAGCTCTGGGTAATGGCATCTCCTTGTTTAAAGGTGCGTATGGACTACAGCACTATGACTTAACGTCGTCCGAGGTACTAGAAGGTGGGGCAATATGCTTGAATTACACGAAAAGAGCAGCTTAAGGAGCTGCGAAGGAACCTTTTTGTTGAGAAAACTGTAATTTTGCAGTTCTAATACTTCATCCCATGATCACCATCAGCCCCAGCGCCGCCGAAAAAGTCCGCGAGTTACTCGCGCAGGACTACCCGGGCAAAGAAATGGCCATACGGGTATCGGTGGTAAGTGGCGGATGCTCGGGGCTTAGCTACAAAATGGACTTCGACGAAAACATTGCCGCGAGTGATGAGAAATTTGAAGACAAGGGCTTAAGAATGGTCTGCGACAAAAAAAGCTTCTTTTACCTCATCGGCACTGAGCTCGATTATACCGCCGGGCTAAACGGGAAAGGTTTCCACTTTGTGAACCCCAACGCCAGCCGCACCTGCGCTTGTGGCGAGAGTTTCTCGCTGTAAAGGGTTTCCCCTTAATTATTTGTTAATTTTTTAATCGTGCTGGTATTGCGCCAGCAACAAACCCCATTTTTACTCCATGCGCAAATGGATTAATTTATTTCGTGAGTCTCTCGATTCAGCCGAACGCGATTATACAAGCGGAAGCATTCGCAAGGCCATCTTTTTATTAGCCATCCCCATGATGCTCGAAATGGTGATGGAGTCGCTATTCGCAGTCGTCGACATTTATTTTGTAGGTAAAATAGGTGTAGCAGCCGTTGCTGCGGTGGGACTAACCGAGTCGGCCATCACCATCGTGTACTCGGTGAGCATCGGCTTGAGTATGGCAGCAACCGCCATTGTAGCCCGTAGAATTGGCGAAAAAAACCCGAAAGCTGCTGGCGATGCCGCCTTTCAAGCCATCGCCCTTTCTACCATTATTGCCATTGCCATTGGGATTTTGGGCTATTGGTTTGCCGCCGATCTCCTCCGACTTATGGGCGCCGATGAGAATGTAATTGCCATGGGCACTGGTTACACCCGAATCATATTTTTGGGAAATCCGGCCATCATGCTGTTGTTTATGATCAATGGTGTTTTTCGTGGAGCAGGCAATGCCGCCATTGCCATGAAAGCACTGTGGCTCGCAAACGGTTTAAACATCGTGCTCGACCCCTTATTAATTTTCGGGTGGGGCCCAATTCCAGCCATGGGCATCGAAGGTGCAGCTCTTGCCACTACCATCGGCCGTGCGGTGGGGGTAGCGTACCAACTATGGCACTTACTCAAAGGGAGCGCTACCGTACGTTTGGTTCGTGCTAATATGGTGATGGAAGCACATACCGTTTGGAACCTCATCAAAGTGGGTAGCGGCGGTATGGGCCAGTTTCTCATCGAATCGGCGAGCTGGATCATGCTCACCCGTATTGTGGCTGAGTCGGGCAGCATCGCCGTTGCAGGATATACCGTTGCCATACGCATCGTAATCTTCACCTTGCTGCCAGCTATGGGTCTTGCCAATGCAGCAACAACCTTAGTCGGACAAAATTTGGGTGCAGGTTTGCCCGATAGAGCCGAAAAATCGGTATGGAAAGCAGCTTTGTATAATGCCATTTTTTTAGGAACCGTGTCGATTGTGTTTCTGATTTTTGGCGACTGGTTCATTGGTTTATTCAACAACGATGCAGGTGTTGTAGCCGTAGGAAAGGAAGCCTTGGCAGTACTTTGTTTGGGCTATGTGTTTTTCGCGTACGGCATGGTGATCGCACAAAGCTTTAACGGCGCAGGCGATACCCTCACCCCAACCCTCATCAATGTGGCCTTGTTTTGGGCCTTAGAAGTTCCGCTGGCGTGGTATTTTGCCCATACGGTTGGCATGGGCGCCTCGGGGGTTTTCTGGGCCATATCTATTGCACATAGTTTGCATGCCGTGGTGAGTGTTATACTTTTCCGTAGAGGCAAATGGAAAACGGTGCAGGTGTAGTAGCTATTTACGTACTTGGCAGTATGCAAATCAATCTCTGGCTGGTAGCCGCTTTATTTTTGGTGATGGCGGCCTTTGGCTCGGTCGTTTTTGGCCGCAAACAAGGGCCGTCGGTTCGCTTTATCAGCTGGAATATCCGTTACGATACCGCCGAAGATGGCGAACACCGTTGGGAAGAACGTAAAACACGAGTCGTTCGCTGGCTTAAAGCCGAAAATGCACCTGTAATTGGGCTGCAAGAGGTTTTACACGGCCAATTAATGGCACTGCAAAAGTCGCTGGGCTCCAACTATGACTGGACTGGTGCGGGCAGAGACGACGGCAAAACCAAAGGCGAGTACAGTCCCATTGCCGTAGACACTACCCGCATGGAGCTCTTGCAAAAGGGCATGATTTGGCTTTCGGAAACGCCTGGTCAGCCCTCAAAGGGCTGGGATGCCGCCCTGCCACGCGTATGTAGCTGGGTACAATTACGCGATAAGCGTATGAACGAGTTGCTTTGGGTATTTAATACGCATTTCGACCACCAAGGCGAAGAAGCCCGAAGAAAAAGTGCGCAGTTAATCAACGATAGTATTCAACCGTGGTGTTCGAGCGATCGTGTTGTACTGTTGGGCGACTTTAACGAAACGGCAGATGGCTCCGTTTGGCGAACCTTTCAGCTTGGAGGACTTACCGACAGCAAACTTTTGTGTGAACAGCCGTCGGGACTCGACTACAGTTATCACGGTTTCAAACCCGGTTGGCGAAAGGGGAAGCGCATTGATTTTATTTGGCTGCGTGGATTTAAAACCGTTCATCGACACGAAACACCAGCACTTTTGGACGAAAAAAGCAATTACGCCAGCGATCATGCACCTATCGTGGTAGAGGTCGGCTGGTAATCGAACCCTTGTATTTACTTACATCCGATTATAAGCGCTTGTAAACGTTTACAAACGTTTAACTACCGACTAGTAGACTTGTGTGAGTGAGTTTTGAAGTATGAATTCGCTCACGCCCCAACAACAAGCTATACTCGATCAAACAGGCGACCAGAAAGTAGTAGCTGTAGCCGGCTCCGGAAAAACAACCACGCTCATCCGATATGCTGCCAGTCGGCCCGCCAACAAAAAAATCCTTTATCTGGCTTTCAACCGGTCGGTAAAGCTCGAGGCAGAGCAAAAGTTCAAAGCGGCGGGCTTAAGCAATGTGCAGGTAGATACTGCACATTCGCTGGCCTGGCGTTTTCAACGATCGAAAATAGGAGAACTAACAACCAGCATCCGATTACCTGATTTAGCCGATGCTTTGCGGATTCGGAAAACACGAGATAGTGGTTATCGTTTTGCTTTGGCTGCACATGTCCTTCGATACATAAGCCTGTACTGTAATCATCCGGTAAGTCAGCTCAAACAGCTAAACTACCTGCAACAGCTCGACGATAATCAGAGTAGAGCTTTTGCCGATCGCCACATAGGAGAAATTTTGCGCTACGGGCAACTCTTTTACCAGATGATGCTGGAGCACAAGCACCCCATGCTACACGATGTTTATCTCAAGGAATTTCAGCTGACCGAGCGTCGTTTACCGTTCGACTTTTTACTTTTTGACGAAGCACAGGATGCCTCGGCCGTAATGCTCGAATGGTTTCGCCGACAGGAAGGAACAAAACTACTTGTTGGAGACCCGCACCAACAAATATACTCCTGGCGATATGCTGTAAATGCCATGAATCGATTACCCTATCCCGAATCGCCACTGTCGCATAGCTTCCGTTTTCCGCCACACATTGCCCAGCTCGCCAGTCAGGTGATTAGTTGGAAATCGCTCATTAGCGATGCTAAAACAAATTTTGAGCTTCACGGTTGGGGAACCGAACCAGCATCTGCAAATCAGGAAGCCTGGCTGGCGCGAACGAATTTAGTGCTGCTCGGTGCAGCTATCGAGCGTCTCGAAGAGCGACCGGATACGCATTTTTGGTTCGAGGGTGATTTTAAAGCCTACACTTTTGCAGCAGGTAGTTGGTCGGTCAGCGATTTACTAGCGTTGTGGCAGGGTAGAAATTACAAAGTAAGAGATCCTGTTCTGCGAACCTTAGGAAGTTTCGGGGCGCTCGAAACCTACTGCGAACAAACGGGAGACGCAGAGTTGAATATGCTCATGGAGCTGATTAAGCGTTATGGGGGAGGTTTGAATGAGCGACTTCAACAACTACGCAAACAAGTGGTTTCGGCCGACAATCGCGAAAAAGCCGACCTGATTTTAAGTACGGTACACCGCGCCAAGGGACTTGAGTACGATCGTGTTAAGTTGCTTCCCGACTTTATTACAGAAAAAAAGTTGCGGAAAATGCTCGAAGAAAAGAAGAAGGTGGTTCGCCCGGACAAGCTCATCGAAGAAATCAATTTGCTCTATGTGGCACTTACTCGTAGTCGTGGCCATTTACTTGTGCCCGACGATTGGTTTGAACTAGACGTGAAGGGAACAGAAAAATATATTGTAACCAAAAAAGAAGAAGTAATGGTACACGAAGGGGAAATCCCATACTGCAGTACACCCAGTTCGGTGGGCAACCTATATGTAGGTAAGCGAGTGACTCGAAAGCCAACAGAAATTCGCAAAACCCGTACGTCCAACCATTCTTCTAATTTTTATACGCGTAAAAGTTCAAAGAAGAAGAATATGCCGCGTGAATAACCCAATCGACTAACTCAACGGATTTTATCGCGCTTTTGAAACTTCCGATAATTGAAATAAAATTGGCGTACTGCAACCAAGCACATTCACTTCTGTTTTGCGCAATATTCTAAGCATTTCGCCCCAATATCTAAACAGCGAATACGTAAAAAAAGGTAGTTTTAAAAACTATACAGCAAACAGGCTAATCATCTGCCTCGTTCACACTGTTTACAAATGCTGAGGAATGTTTGAAAACAGGAACCGTAGATGAATTCACGGCCAGCGGAGAGCACCGTTACCGATATTGCTCACAACAAACGACCCCGCTCTCGCGGGGTTTTTTGTGCCCTTATTTAGTTGTTATCCTTCTACCGACCCAACAACAACCATGGCAGTAAGTGTTGGGTTTTCACTACCCCCTCGCGGTTCGATGGTCACTGCAAAGGCCTGAGCATTACTCATGGTTTTCATGTCGAGCATGGTCATTCCCTCCTGATTCATGTCGAAGACACCAGCATCCATGGGTTTTCCATCTACAATGGCCCAAAGCTGAAATTGTTGTTCCTCATTAAGTGAAGGCATGGTTCCCGCTACAAGCTTTACTTCTCCGCTTTGTGGGTTCCAGGCTACAGTTGCCATGGCTTCTGGGGCCATTTCGGTGCCCTTGAGTCGGATCATGTGGTGTTTTGGGGAGGCCATGGCTGCCGTTAACTCCTGCATTTCTACGTAGCCAGCCTGCATTTGCTCGTAGTTTTGAGCCAGCTGTGTTTTTTCGGCTAGCAAGCCCTGATAGCCTGCTTCGGCAGATTGCCATTTACCATAAAAAAACAAGGCAGCACCCGCGCTTACCACAAATAATGCCCAAGCAGCAGCAAGACTGTAATTTCGGCGATAACCCCCGTGCATGTTAATGACCTTTACCTCGGCTTTATTCGTTACCTGCTCACTTGATTTCGACCCCGTTTCGGCAGCCATGGCTTTGAGCACTTCCTCCCTTTTGTGAGCAGGAGGCGTTTTGGCATTGGCTAGGGCATACGCTTCGAGACCCCCGTTTATGGCTTCCAGCTCAGCCCTCAATTCAGGATGCTGTAGGAGCAGTTGTTCAATTTCGGCGCGTTCTGCTTCTGTTCCTTGACCTAACGCATAGAGTTCCAGGGCGCCGCTTTCTAAAAATTCCCTGATGTTCATACTTTTTTCCTTTCACTTAATTGTTCTCGTAACACCATTACGGCTGTCCGAACGCGGGTTTTAACCGTGCCCAGCGGGATCTCGAGGAGCTCTGCGGCTTGCTCCTGCGTATACCCCTTAAAATACAGCAGGTCGAGAACGGTCTGCTGATCCGGTTTCAATTTTCCTACCGCTTCTTTTAGTCCGATATAATCCGACTTGTCTGCAGTACTCCAATCTGCTACCGACACACTTACGTCAAGTTCGTCGGTTTGGATTGCGGCTTTATGTTGTTTTGATCGCAAATAATCTATTCCGGTATTTCTAGCGATGTTGAGCATCCAGGTAAACAAGGTTCCTTTGCTGCGATCGTAGCCCTCGCCCGACTTCCAGATTTTTACAAATGCGTCCTGCATGAGGTCGCTAGCAATGGCTTCGTCGTTGACCATTCTGAACAAAACGCCGTACAAGGCTGCCGAGTACTGGTCGTACAAAGCAGCCATGGTCGACTCTGAGCGAATCCGCAGTCCCGCTACCAGATCGGCCTCACTGACTAAACTTTTTTTGGGTGACATATGCCCTAAAACTAGGAAGGGTTATCGATGGTTGAAAAATATGTACGAACTAAAAACCAAATTGGATTGCCCTTGTTTCTTTTTTTGAACCAAATTTATTGGGTTCATCCATAGGCGTAGAAGGCAGGGCTTGTCCCTGCCTTTTTTTATGTGTGAATCGGCCGATTTCGGTTTTTTCGCTATTTTTGCACACGCTTTCGCCGCCGAAGTGGTGAAATTGGTAGACACGCACGTTTCAGGGGCGTGTGTCGAACAGACATGTGGGTTCGAGTCCCACCTTCGGCACCAAGCCGTCCTCTCGGACGGCTTTTTTGTTGGTTCAGTTGAACTAAATCATTGAATTAGCGATGAATCAAAGTGGAATTACATAAAAAGCGTATCTTCCAAACGTATGTCTGCCTTGGTCCGTTTTTGTGTACTTTTACTGCTCCCAACGTTTTTATGTTTGGCGGTACAGCCACCGGCGCCAACATCTAAATCCATCTGCTTCAGCGACGAGCTGAGTTCGTCAAGTTCCCTGCCAGCCGAAGAGTGCAATGAAAGTGGTCATGGGCAGGGGGGTAATTATTCTCAGTTCGAAGATGCCGACTGCAACATCAGTGAAGCAAGTCGTGTTTTCGATTTAGTAGAATCGGAATATCATGGAAGTAGCCATTTCCTCAGCACCATTTTCAGACTACTAGAAACGTGTTTTCAGCCCCCGGAGCTCGCCAGTTAAGCTTCGGAAACCAATCGCTCCCATCTGGGATTTCACGTTAATTCTAATTTTTTATGTTCAAAAATTTGCTTCACGAAGCGCCTGATTGGCGACGTGATCCGAAAGCGGCTATCACCGTATTTTTGGTGGCTCTACCCCTGTGTTTGGGTATTGCACTCGCCTCCGGGGTTCCCATGCTATCCGGTATTTTGGCGGGTTTAGTTGGCGCATTGATAGTAGCCCCCTTAAGCGGCTCCCAACTATCGGTGAGTGGCCCTGCTGCTGGCTTAACTGTAATCGTACTCGATGCTCAACAATCCTTGGGCACTTTCGAATCCTTCCTACTGGCTGTGCTATTGGCGGGTGTGGTTCAGCTAATCCTGGGTTTTGTCAAAGCAGGTTTAATTGCTTTTTACTTTCCTTCGGCTGTAATCAAAGGCATGCTGGCAGGAATTGGGTTGATGTTGTTTTTCAAGCAGCTTCCCCATGCTGTTGGCTACGACCTAATTGCCATGGGCGACGAGGATTTTGTAGATGCGGGTACTCAAAACACATTCTCGGAGTTGGCGCTAGCCTTTTCGAGATTCAGCCCCGGTGCAATCGTGGTTAGCACGATTAGTTTGGCCCTGCTTCTTCTCTGGGATCTTCCTAGGATGAAAAACTCAAAACTCGCCCAAAATCTACCCGCTGGAGTCGTCGTTGTACTTATCAGCATCGGTTTGGATAGTTTGTTTCAAGTTACACTACCTGCTTGGGCGTTGAGTGCCGACCACAAAGTAAATCTCCCAGCTTTTCTCTCTGGTCAAGATCCTTTGCTGCTCACACATCCCGATTTTAGTCAAATCGTTAACCCAAAAGTGTGGCAGGCAGCATTCACGATTGGCATTGTTGCGAGTATCGAAACCCTATTGAGTACTGAGGCTGCTGATAAACTCGACCCCTGGAAAAGATTAACACCACCCAACCGCGAGCTTAAGGCGCAAGGAATTGGCAATATGATGAGCGGACTCATCGGGGGATTACCCATTACGTCGGTCATAGTACGGAGTAGCGTAAACATTCAAGCAGGTGCAAAAACCAAATGGTCGTCGTTCTTGCATGGGGTTTATTTACTCATTCTTGTGCTGCTCATTCCCAATTTGCTCAACCGAATTCCACTTGCTGCACTTGCTGCCATACTATTGATGGTAGGTTATAAGCTGGCAAGCCCCAGTCTCTTCAAAAACACCTATCGGGCTGGCCTCAACCAATTTCTACCGTTTTTAGCCACAGTAATTGCGGTTGTTTTTACCGACCTGCTGATAGGAATCGGGCTCGGGTTGGTTGTTTCGGTATTTTTTATCCTCCGAAACAACTTCCAACATCAATATCAAATCAAAAAAGAATTTGCCGACACCTGTTATCGCTATGTCATTACGCTTTCGCCAGCGGTGTCGTTTCTGAACAAAGGGAGCTTGCTTGCTATGTTAGAAGCTATCCCGCACGACAGTGAAGTTGAAATCGACGGACGCAAAACCAAACACATCGATTACGACATACGCGAAGTCATTACCAACTATTATTTGCAATGTAAGGGCAGAAACCAGCCCATTACCCTATACCACATCGAGCTCACCGAAGCCAGCAATCATCACTAAACCATGGAAAAAAGTTACTTACGCCTACTCGAAAACAATGCCCGTTGGGCTGCAGAACGCCTCGACATGGACCCAGACTATTTCAAACGGCTAGCAAACCAACAAAAGCCCGAATTTTTGTGGGTGGGTTGTTCCGACAGTCGTGTTCCTGCCAACGAAATTACGGGTACCGACCCTGGCGAGATTTTCGTTCACCGGAATATTGCCAATATGGTTGTGCATACCGACCTGAATTTTTTATCGGTATTGCAATACGCTGTAGATGTGCTGCACGTAAAACACATAATTGTATGTGGTCACTACAACTGCGGAGGTGTATTTGCAGCAATGGGCAACAGCGATACCGGCCTGGTGAACAAATGGCTCAGAAACATCAAAGAAGTGTACGAAAAACACCACGCTGAGCTCGAGAAAATGGAAGATATGCGCGCTCGTGCAAATCGTTTGGTAGAATTAAACGTGGTTGAACAAGTGCGCAATTTGGCCAAAACTAGTATTGTTCAAAAAGCTTGGCTCAATCGTTCACTAAAAATTCATGGTTGGGTATACGGCCTTGATAACGGCCGGGTGCACGACTTGAATGTTATGATGCACGAAATAGACGACCTTGAACCCATATTTCGTTACGATAACCTATAAATAGAAGAGGCCAGTTTTGCTGGCCTCTATCGTTTATCAATGATGAACATGTTCATCGGCAAATTCACCGAAGGTATCGCAATGCCAGAAGCTCTCCACCATTAATTTAGGTTTTGCCGTTTTCGACCCATTCTTACGTGCCAAAACCATCTTTTCGATGAGTCGTTGACGTTCAGCTTCCAGCTGCTTGCGCCGCTGTTCGTCTTTTTCGACATCAAAGTATATGATCCCGTCAACCAAGGTGTACACCGGTTTGCTCGAAACAGAAAGCGGATTATTAGTCCATAACACCAGATCGGCATCTTTGCCTACCTTGATGCTTCCAACACGACTATCAACGCGAAGCATTTTGGCAGCGTTCAAGGTAACCATCTTCCAAGCCTCTTCTTCGCTTACGCCCGTATACATCACTGCTTTGGCTGCTTCCTGGTTCAAGCGTCTGGCCATTTCGGCATCGTCGGAGTTGATGGCAACATTTAAACCTACTTGATGCATGAGGCCCGCATTGTGTGGAATGGCGTCGTTTACTTCCATTTTGTACGCCCACCAGTCGGCAAAAGTAGAAGCATTGGCGCCGTGGGCTTTCATTTTGTCGGCCACTTTGTACCCCTCTAAAATGTGGGTAAAGGTGTTCACCTTAAAGCCAACCGAATCGGCCACCTTCATGAGCATGTTTATTTCGCTTTGAACATAACTATGACACGTGATATGACGCTGTCCATTGCGGATTTCGTTCAAGGTTTCTAGCGTCAGATCGCGTCGGGTGGCTGCTGGGTTGAGCTTAAGAGCCGCTTCATAGCGTCGTGCTTGTTCAAATCCGTCCATCATCACTTGCTCAACTCCCATGCGGGTTTGCGGAAAACGGATGGTTTGTCGGTCACCCCAATTACTCTGCTTTACGTTTTCGCCCAAGGCAAACTTGATAAAGCCAGGAGCGCCTTCAAACTTCAGCTTCTCGGGGTCGTTAACTCCCCACCGCAACTTGATAAGTTGGGTTTGCCCGCCGATGGGGTTGGCCGAACCATGCAACAGATGGGAGCTGGTAACCCCGCCCGCCAACTGTCGGTAGATGTTTACATCATCGGGGTTAAGCACATCGCCTATGCGCACCTCAGCGGTAATGCTATTAGTGCCTTCATTTACGCCCCTGCTAATCGCAATGTGCGAGTGTTCGTCGATTATGCCTGCCGTTAAGTGTTTGCCTGTAGCGTCAACTTCTCGGACATTTTTACCGTAGGTTGCTGCATTTAATTTTTTGCCTACGGCTACAATTTTTCCGTCTTTCACCACAAGGTCGGTTTCGGTAAGTATGCCTTCCTTTTCGCTGGTCCAAACCGTTGCATTTCTAAAAATAACCGTTTCACGCACCGGAAGGCTGTCAAAACCTAAATCGGAAAAAGGAGCGTATCCTTTACCTACAACTGTGGCTTTAAGTTCCTTTTCTTTCTTTTCTTCCACCTTGATGGCTTGCTGATACACCCACCGGATAGCCGTTTCTTGCCCGTTCGGGCTGCTCATTCGTCCTTCCAAATCTTCGCCTTTGCTGTAGAGTGTAAATCGATAGATGCCCTTTTCTAATTTCCCTTTGCTCTCGAACCAGATATTCCAAAAACCATTGGCTTGGTCTAGATTGAGTTTCGCTTTGGTGCTATCGTCTACTTGCAACTCTCCTTCGGGTCGGGCTGCTTTTCCTTTGATGTTTATTTTGAACGTCTCTCCTGCAAGTTCCACGGTGAAATTGCCGCGAATATCGCGTCCTTCGGGCATTTCGTTCACCACATAACGTACCCCTTTCACCCAGTTGTCGTAGATCTCCGTTTCCTTGGCAAACAGCGGCCCGCTGGTGATTAGGAGGTTGGCTAGCTTACCTACTTCAACGGTACCGAGGAGGTCGCTGCTTTTGCTCAGCTGTGCTGGCACCGTGGTGAGCGCCGCCAAGGCTGTTTTCTCACTCAAGCCGTATTCAATGGCTAGCCGGAGATTTGACCAAAAATCGGAGGCGCTTTCAACACCCGTTTGGGTGATCGCAAACGTCACCCCTGCCTTTTCGAGAGCGGCAAGGTTGCCTGGAGCAAGCTCCCAATGTTTCATTTGGCTTAGCGATACATTGCGTGCATCTAAAGGGTCTTCAACCGCCAACGCCCCAGGAAAATTCACCGGAACCACCAAACTGGCTTTGGTTCCTTTTACCGCATCGAGGTATTGGTATTCTTCGCCATTAGCTCTGAAAATGTATTGAACCCCAAACTCATCTCCAATTTTATCGGCACGCAAGAGGTCGTACTTATTGGGGGCTTCAAAAAACTGCGGAAGCGATTGTGCACTCAACCAGCCGTCGAGGGCAAGGTCGGTCAGCCCCAGCTTGCCTTTGTTGGCTTGATACCAGCGCGCATCGAGATAGGTTTGGCGTAATAGGGCGATGCTGCCCATGAGCGAGGACGGATAATCTTGTGTGGAGCTCCCCTTATTGAAGCTGTAGTGGGCTGTGAGTGGTGCCCGTAGCAATAGTTCATTGGGGGAGCCTTCACCGGCAGCGACCAATACCCCTGTTCCGCGCGCAATGCCGTCGGCAATGTGCGTTACCACGGCGCCGAAACCCGCTTTTCGCAACGAAGCAGCTGCCTTTTCGTCGGGTTGGAAGACTGCTTCTGGGCGTTGGTCTGCTTTAATGGCGTCGTTGGCACCATAAGCTCCATCGCGCGCAGGCGAAAGTTGTGGGCCATCGTTCCGCCGTGAGCTCCCCTTTTTCGGAAGTCCGTAGCTGCTGTTGAGTTCTATCGCGGCAGCATAAATGTACTTCCCTTGTAAATCGAGGACGCGGTACCCTTTGGGCGCTTTCAAGCCCTTGCCAACGGCTTCAATTTTTCCATCACGTATTTGTACCGAGGCACCTTCGAGTTGTACACCCGGTGCAGTGACAACCGTTGCGTTGGTTAACATCCAAGTGCCCGGCCGCTCGTCGCGGACGCCATTTACCGGGAAGTGGGGTTGTGCAAGTGTACAAAAGGGACTTACAAACAGCATTAATAGCAGGAGCGCGATTCGGTTAATCATCGTATGTTTATTGAAACAAACCCATGGCGGGCTAACAAAAATGCTTAAAAAAACCAGCTTTAAAAATCTGTCGCAGCAAGCACTGCTTTTAGAAGGCCAAAAACCCTTGATATTGCTCCACGGTTTTACCGAAGATCATCGCATTTGGCAGGGTGTACTCCCGCATTTAGGCAATCAGTTTAAACTTGTCCTGCCCGATTTGCCTGGTTCGGGCGCGAGTGCTTTTCATCCCCACATGACTATCGACGAAATGGCCGAGGTAGTTGTACATTGGCTCGATACAGCAGCGATACAAGAGGCCGCCGTAATCGGACACAGCATGGGCGGATACGTTGCTTTAAGCATGGCCCGGCAATATCCGCAACGCGTAACAGCCCTATGCCTGTGTGCATCACATCCGTATGCCGATAACGACGAAAAGCGCAATCAGCGCAATCGAACCATATCGCTGATCAACGAAAAAGGAAGTAGTCATTTTCTGACTGCTTTTTTACCCAGCCTTTTTGCCCCTCAAAATTTACCGTCACAAACCGCTGCCATCGAAGCGTTACGCGCCCTAAATGCTGAATTTTTGCCGGGTGCACATCAGATGCAGCTTGCAGCCATGCGCGAGCGCTCCGACCACAGCACATGGCTGGCTAGCTGGGACAAGCCGTTTGGCTTACTGCTGGGTGCCGACGACCCGCTAATTCCAGTTGCTTTGCAATTTGAAATGGCTACGTTGGCACCACAAACGTATTTCCGAAGGATTGCCGGTGCCGGACATATGTTGAGCTATGAAAATCCTTTGGCAACTGCCGAGGGTATAGTGGAATTCATGAACTTTGCACACACCTAAATTCACTTCGATATGTACACTGGCATGCTACACACCCACACCTTGGTGGTTTCTCTTTTTCTCATTTTGTACGTGATAAAAACTGGTCTTTTGCTCCTCGGCAAAAACGAGCTACTCGACCGTTTCACCAAAAAGACCAGGATCGCCGAAATGGTGGTTTCTACACTCTTTTTGTTGACGGGTATTTATCTAGCTACACAAGCGCCAAGCATAAGTGCCGGCATGTGGTTTTGGGTAAAAGTTGCTGCGGTGGCTGTATCTATTCCCTTGGCCGTACTTGGTTTCAAGCGCAAAAACAAAGTGCTTGCCTTACTCAGCTTCGTTTTGCTCGTGTATAGCTATGGCGTTGCCGAAACCAAGAGTGCGCGGATGAACAAGGCCGACTTTTACCAAGCGCTCGCCCAGGAAGGCGTGACCTACGACGCCTCGAGCTGGAATCCTACCGACGAAAACTATGCAATTACGGCTCATGGCAAGGCCGTTTACATCAACTACTGTATGCGCTGCCACGGTAACGACGGAAAACTAGGCATAGCAGGTGCCAAAGATTTAACCGCCAGCATGCTCGACAAAAATCAGATGTTGGAGCGTATTACCTACGGGAAAAATGCCATGCCTGCTTTTGGTAAAATTTTATCGGAAGAAGAAATTATGGCAACCGTGGCCTATATCAAAGCCGAATTAAGCGACGCATCGGCAGCTCACTAAGCCAGGATGTTCCGGATTACGCTCGTATTTATGTTTGTGCTAGCGGGGCTTTCGGGCCCCGTTGGCGCTCAACAGCCCGAAGGTTCGACCTATATCGAAGATGCGCTGGCCACACTTGCGAATCCGGAAAGCAGCTACGAACAACGTTTGCAATCAACCGAAAGGGCTGTTGAATTCTTCAAAAACGACCAAAAGAGAGCCGAAAAACTCTATCTCGACGCTTTAGCCAGGGCCAAAGAAGCCAAGAAAGTAGCAGATCAATATTATCTGTTCAACCGCTTGGCATCTTTATTCCGCGATAGCCCCAAAAGCCTGACCTATTTGAAACAGGCTTTGCCATTGGCAGCATCAGCTGGCGAAAAAGAGCCCCTGAGACTTCAAATTCGAATTGCTCAAGCGATGGTGCGGGAGATGCAATATGCCAAAGCAGTTGAATTGTACGAGGAGATTTTACCAGAATTCCGAAAAATCGCCACAAAATTGGAATTGGCATCGGCCCTTTCGAGCTATGGTAATGCCGTGTACTTCAACAAAGATTACGAGAAAGCCTTAGAGCTAGGTGAGGTAGTACAAAGTATTGCTGCAAAAGCATCAGCAACACCTGTTGAAATTCAAGGGTTGATCTTACAAGCACGAGCACTCCAACAATTAGGCGAATACGACAAAGCTGTTCGGGCACATAATGACGCTTTGCAAAAAGCTGTTGGATTAGGAAACCAAAGCCTACAAACCAACATATTGCTTGATATAGCTGCCATGCTCGAACGACAGGGCGAACATGCTCGCGCAGTTCCCCACCTCAAAAAAGCACTGGAGATGGGGCCCGAAAGTTTGCCGTTGCAGCAGCGAGTTGCACTTTATGTGCGTTTAGCACGCATTTATTTGAATTTGGGAAAACCTCAAGAGGGGATAAGCTACATCAATGAAGCACAAGAATTAATTGCAGGAAGAAGAAGTAATGCAACAATGGTCGTACAAGTCACTAAGGGGCGATTGTTGTATGAATTAGGCGAAAAAGGCCGCGGTATCGACCTCATGCAACGCGGACTGTCACGCAACGATGACCTAAGCGGCAATACCCTGGCCGACCGACTTTTTGTGG